>Ga0209489_107592_pt1 | contig 15925 bp, 8 predicted proteins | sample SiratrowhiteBW_FD_187527 | JGI IMG/M metagenome (GOLD analysis project Ga0209489, IMG submission 187527) | Root nodule microbial communities of legume samples collected from California, USA - Siratro white BW (SPAdes) (version 2) | ecosystem: Host-associated > Plants > Roots > Nodule | place: USA... | reverse complement strand
TATATATATATATATATATATATATATATATATATATATATATATATATATGTATATATATATATATATATATATATATATATATATATTTATTGTGTTTTGCTATATCTTGCTGAAACTGTGTTTAATGTTACATTTTAGGATGCTGCTGAAAATGATGAAGTTGATGAGAAGTGTGGACTATTGGAGCTACATTGTAGGAATGCAATGAATGCCTATTGTCCACCAGGTTTACAACCGGTGAATTTCAGGGCATCAGAATCCTCCACACCGTTACTTTCTTCGTGATATTTCATTTTGCATTTATGTTTTATTTATTCTCAGTAGAAAAAGCTACAGTTAAGGAATAAGAGGAACTGCAAAAGAAAAGACATGGACAATTCAAGGAATCTGGGGAAATTTGAAGGAATCCAAGCATTGGACATTCCATTTCCTTTTTAAATTTTAGCTATTATATACTTGTTTGTCATATTTTATTTTATCAAAACAAGGGTTTTCCTTTCCTGAGAGTTTGTGGAATTTCCCTACCAAACATAACATCAGTGCGTAGATTTAGGTACATAGAACTTGTTTTGCCAATATGTGCTTTTGATACTTACCCTTTAGTAATTTTACTAATTTTGTCCTATAATTTATTACTCTTGAATTAACTAACAGTATCTAGTTGAGATAAGTATGCTAACATGTGACATTATCACTGTTAATATGTCAATACTATTAATTCAATAATAACAAAGTAACTATTTGACTTTTAAAACTAAACTAACATATTTATTACATATCAATATAAAAACCCTACAAAAAATATAGAAATCCTAATTGTAGATAGTACCTAATGACTTAACAAGTTCATTTCTTCAGAAAAAAAAATGGGTACTTCTTCGAGATAACTAGTTCAAATAAAAATGTTAGTTTAAACAGAAAATAAAAATCATAAATTAGTAATTGCCACCTTCAAGAAAGTGCATTCACTTTCACTACAATTAGAACAATCAAATTAGTGTACCAAAGCTTTCCACCAAAGGAGATTATTAAGTTAGCATGCTGTTAAAATGGATTTTGAATAAAATATGATTTAATTAATTTTTTTTAACATTTTAAATTGTTTTAAATAAATTTAAAAACTGAACTAAATCAATATGATTAAGAACGAGTTTATTAGTTTCAATCAATTAGATCTAATTATATGAAAATATACAAAATTTTGATTTGAGAAAATAACAGAAAATTATCATTTTTCTAAAAATTCATACACAGTTCTCATTAAAAAAAAAGATATATTATAACTAGCTTACATTAACTAAGAAAAATATAAAAGAGAACAGTGCTTCTTTTCCATGAGCTAGTGGACATATGACGTGGCTGGGAGAGTGGTGTTTCTTCTCATCAGTTTGGAAAAAGCCAAAAGCTTTGAAGGAAGGTGCACCATTAGCTTTGAGAGTCACTTATCCTTTAATTCATAGGTTTATTTTTCTAATGATTATGGACATATTTGTAAGAAAATTTCCATAAAGAATTATAAAATTTTATATGTTCAAAAGCTGAATCAATTTGTTTCGTTCAAAAAAAAACTAAATTAATAACATGACGCGCTTTTGAAACTTCTTAATTGACTGTTTGTTTTAATTTTAGTAAGATTCAACCTAAACTTTAATGCACCTATCTCATTTAGTTTATTGTTGATACTATTATTTATATTACTAAAGTGGATCTTGTAATACCTAGAAAATAGTTAATAGTTATAGAATAAAATTTAATTTTAGAGATAAATTTAATAATAGTTAAATATTCTTTAATAGAAGAGTTGTTTAAGTAAATGAAAAGTAGTTATTTACTTTTTATTTTTATAACAATCACTAACTCTCTCTAAGATATTTTATCTCTCTTAGAAGATATTCTGTTTTGTTCTAATAGAAACCACCACAATTATCTTTAAGTAGATATTCTCTCTCTAAGAAAGATATTTTATCTCTCTAAAAAGATATTCTGTTTTATTCTAATAAAAACTATCAACTCTCTCTCTTTCTATAAAAAGATATACAGTTTCATTCTTATGAAAACCACCATCTCTCAAACAAGTTCTCTTTAAAGTTTTCTACCTTCTCTCTAGATTTGTGAAATCATAGGTTATCAGATTTACAATCAGAGGACATCCCTAGATTTCTAGCTCTTGAGTAGATCAAGAGCGTTCGATCAGATTCTTGAACAGAGTTAGGTTGCCTGTGACTTTAGGGTTTTTGCGTATCTCTACTCTATAGAGGTAAGGGAGCTAGTTTGAATATTTTTAATAAATATTATAATTATTTTTTTTACTATATATGAATTTGAATTGAATGGAATGAATGTTTATGAAGGGTACGATGTAGTATCAATATTTGTGAATGATGTGGTATGTGATCGAGACACAGTATCTTCATGAAAGGAGATACCCGTGTTGAGATTATTAGGATGTACATTGTTTGGGGATTCTAAGGAGGTATCCTGACTCTACTGGTACATTGGATTCATATAGATGAAGTTTACCAGTTGGTGAAGAGTCGAAGGAGGTTCATATGGTCCTGTCCGAGGTTTGAAATATGAGCCCGATCGGAGTAGGACATATGGATTAACCCTGTGCATATGGGGTCCGAGGTTTGAAATATGAGCCTGATCAGAATAAACTGTTCGGAACAGTTAGATGGTATATGACAGGTGCACACCTCTTGATGTCTAACTCAATGCACGGGTCTTCCGGAAGTAGAGAGTCTAGTGTCTTTGTTTGTGAGTCAGTGTATGTATGATGTGAGATGAATTATGAAAGATTATATTGTGTTGTTTTTGTTGAGATAGAAATCCAATTTATGAAAATATATATTGTTTTGAAAACTCTCTAACTTACCCTTCTTTTTGTTTGTTGTTTGTTTTGTTTTTAAAACTGCGATGATCATGTATATTACAGGGGAGCAGAGGATTTGACAGGTGGTGGGAGTCCCCAGTAAAATGATGGAGAAGCTTTATTTCATTTTATTTTATTTGTAATTTTTACGAAGGTATTTTTATTAGATCTTTTGTGGAGAAGTATATTTTTAAATACATTATGAAGGTATTGATTTTTATATTAAGGTTTATTATATAATTCCTATCCAATAAAGTTCCTATTATATGAAAGATATGGGATGTTACAGATCTTTTTCTTTTTCTGTTGATTATGAAATGCTTTCTATTATTTAATGGAACCGACCTACTTAATTTTGTACTCTAAAATAATAGTATGTATTTATTTATAAAAAGTTTTAAAAAATTACTGTTCATAATAGATACTCTACATAAGAATTTAATTAAGGTGGTTGAATTAACAATCAAACTATTAGACATTAAAATAATACTGTTTACGTACACTTATTATAAAATCTAACAAATATTTATTGGTTTTAATTAAATGTTGTTAAATAATAAAGTATAAGCAAAAATATGTTAGTTTGTAAGATCATAGTTTAAAAAAAAATTATGTTAAACGAACAGTATTTCATCTACCAGATAACAGATCATATGTATTTTCTTTGATAAGCAAAGTCTTTGTTAAATTATATACACAGATTTTATATTTACATTGTATTAACAAAAAATTTTATGAATTTATTATGTGTTGCATTCACATCTATTGTGAAGATTTTTCAAAGTATCAACATTAGTTAACATTGAAGATTTCTTGAAAGACTTACTATAAAATTATTCTACACCAATATATATTCTGGGACATCTTATGTCAACTTTGGAAATGTTATATGTTTTATAGATTATATGCTTTACTTTAATTTGGATGAAAGCTCTCTAATTGAGGCTTAATAAGTCATGTCATCTATCATGTAATTTTTTAATAAAAGATAAGTTTGTTGCATAGAGCATATTTAATATATCTTTATGTTCATGCATCTTTTCATATATACATGGACAAATGAATAATACTTAAAGATAGAGATTTCGATGTGAAGTTTCTCAATGAGTAGTATAAAGAAATCTTAACAAAGTGGTCAAGAGTTTTTAAAATGTTGCTAATTTTAATGATCAAAGCTTTTTACACCTTCAACTTTACAAGAACATTGTTCATGATTGTTTAGCAAACTAATAGAGTATTTAAACCTAGTGGGCAAAACCTTGTGATCTTTTAGACCACAACTTTTTTTATAAAACCTTTAAAGAGTGGTTATGTTTCAAACAATAGTTTAAGTTGTTGGACCAAGAGTTATTATTGTTTCAAACAATATTGATTTTACTATAACTATTTGTATTCCAAATAATACTTAGATTTTTAGACAAAAGAGGTTGCATGTCTAAATAATTTGTAACTCCGCAATGCTAGTTTGGACAGTGAAACTTGATCAAGAACTAGATATAGTTTGTATTTAGAGATGAATCAATATAAAAAATTTATAGTGTAAATCTTTCTTTCCTAAAACTTATTTAAATTGAATGTTATAAAATATGCTCTAATAAAAAATTGAAAATTTTAAAACATGCTAAGTTTTTATAGACGTTCTTTTACAAATCATTTGTCACACTAAAAATTTACGTTTGTCATCACTTTATCAAATACAACTTTGCGAAAATTTTTGAAAAGTTTTAATACACAATTCAATTCTCACTTCTATTTTTCATAATTTCATAATAAACACTATAGTTTTCAAAGAAAATTTGAAAAAAAAAAGTAATAATCTTTAAATTTGTAAATTTTCACTTAGATTTAGAACATTATATACTTAATTATCAAGTATGATCACAACAAAAAATAACATAGAAATCATATAAGACTAAGCCAACCATAAATAATACCATGTGTAACACACATATAAATCTATATTTTCAACATATAATCAAATCAAACCAATTTTATCTAATTCGTTTAAAATTACTATTGGTTTACACATTACATTTTCAATCGTATCTTAATAACATATTGACGTCTTTGGGAATACTTAACTAAATATGTTCTATTAGAAATCAATATGTGACCGACGCTAAATTCTTTAAACTATAAATTTAATCTACATAAGTCATGATAAGTTTATTATATAAATAATTATAAAATCTACTTTAATTTTTTACTTTTTTTGACATCTTAATTTATATGATTTAAATCATTACTAAAAAAAGTGTTTTTTTTTTTTCAATAATATATAGGTTTTTATACTTAATACTTTAAAAGCATATACTTTTCAACATACAGTATTTCACTTATCTCGACCAATCTAACCATCACCCAAATTAATCTAATTTATACATATAGTTTAGGGAACACAAATTTCATACATCCCACCAATCAAACTTATGACAAATCATTCAATCTTTTCAATATCCAAATATAATAGTTTTCGTCCAATCAAATTTATATAATTCATAACATCTCATTTTCATACTTGATGAAATATAATATATAATCAATTACTATTACAACATCAATATAATCTTATTTAAATAAATTCAACCATATTCATTAATTATATTTATAAGTGAAATCAATCCATTGTTACAAACCAAATGTCACAATGTACCTTTTAATATATAGTTAATTTTCTTTCTCATCAGATTGAATTGTTTATGTTTAAGAATATTTTATATTAAAAAACAGTTACAAGTGAGTAACTTCTAATTCACAAATCTTTGTATTAAGTTAGTTTTTACTTTGATTGAAAGCTAATAATTATGTACAACTTTGTTAACAATGAGTAGTTATATTTTGACAACCACACCTGGCACACACCTACTTTATAACCTTATGTGTGTTGATGTGGCCAAGATAAATGACGTGTAACAAAAATTTCAGTGTGACACTGAGAGTCATTTTTAGAGTTTATATGTTAGGGGTTTTATCTAGAACGTTACCTAGCATATTCCATAAGGGTTCAGAAGCAGTAAGTTAGAATCTTAGATCTCTTAAATCTCACCACTGCTATCGCGGTCGCTGCTGTCGCCAAAAATTTTACACAAACCGCAACCACTGTCGATTCTTGACCACCGTCGCTCACCACCATCGATTCTCTCACTACCGTCGCTCGTCACCATTGCTCGCCACCGTCGATGGTCTCCCACAATCGCTAGCCACCGCAATCACTGTTACATGAAATCTCCCTTATGCAAATCGGTACCTTAGACTCCTGTCAAGTTTCAAATTTTAAATTTAGATACTTAAAATCCAATTATGTCCTTTCATAACAAAATACCCTAAATGTCCTTAAAAAAAAACTTTTCATCTTACCATTATCCACGTGTACAATTATACCACATTAATAGTTGGCATGTGGTTATATGTCAGTTATGGTTATCAAAGCAAAGTTTTCCTTTTTCTAATTTTTAACAAAGTTATACTTAAATAGTCTAAAAACCTCTCAAAGTGAGATGCTCTTTGCCGTGTTTCTTCTACATCACCCATATATTTACACAGTCACACCTGTGTGCGAGAACCTCTAATACACATATTTACGTTAGTAAGTCTTCGTTACTTATAGGATTCGGTCACATTCTTATATATAAACGTGTTTATGTGTTTGTGGGTTTAGGGGAGAACGCTGAAGTGTAGGAGTTGCGACCGTGACAAGTATAGGCTATGGGTACACTTAGATAATTGTTTGGATATGTGGTCAGAAAATAATGTTCAATTAAATAAGTATATAAGATTAAATACTTAGAAGATTTAAAAGTTTTTGTAAACTTTTCAATACTGTCCACGTAAGGCAAGAGTGGCCACGTAATGCCACGTATGATTGTAACCTAGGTGTAATGTTAAATCAGGTTATCAACCTATAACCACTCATTGTATACCTATAACCATTCATTGTATATTTGTATCTATAATACACCTTTTTTATCAGTTCAAGTAAGGGAGTTTGCAATAAACTTATCTAAAGAGAGAAAGAGAAATAAGAAGGAAAGAGAAAGAAAGTACCACTAGACTAGCATATAACCCTTTAGAGCCTGAGAAACTTTCTTTCAAAGTTGAGGGTTGTCCACTGAATTGACAAAGACAGTTGAAATGGAGCCACCTTCTTCCATGGGAAAGTGGACTTATGATGTTTTCCTAAGTTTTAGAGGAGAGGATACTCGCTTTGGTTTCACTGGTCATCTCTACAATGCTTTACGTCAAAGGGGGATCGCCACTTTCATGGATCATGAGGAGCTTGAGAGAGGAGAACAAATTTCAGCTACCATTTTCAAAGCCATTGAAGAGTCTAGGATGGCCATAGTTGTGTTCTCAAAAGGGTATGCATCCTCAGCATGGTGCCTTGAAGAACTTCTCAAAATCCTTGATTGTAAGAACACCAAGAAACTCAGAGTTTATCCAATATTTTACAACGTGGATCCATCAGAGATACGACATCAGACTGGAAGTTATGGTGAACAGTTGGATAACCATGAAAACAAAATGAGGTATAAGAAAGAAAAGGTGAAAAATTGGAGGCTGGCTCTGCATGAAGCTGCCAATCTTGTAGGGTGGAGTTATAAAGATGGGTACAGCTATACCTCTCTTTCTTACCCTTTTTTTTTTCTTAATTCTTTTTATCTTGTTTATGTTTAATATCCTTAAAAATTTGATCTTTACTCGAGTTGAGATGTACAAAAATGGTATTAAATACTACGCTAGTAGTCAAGTTTTCTGGGATTATTATGTGATAGGCTCGTTTTGTTCCCTGCTTTGTTGATTGTAATAGACATGATGGATTTAATTTGAATATCATCATTATTTTTTTGTAATCAAGCAGATATGGATATGAATATGAACTTATTACAAGGATTGTTGACACGGTGGGCATATCAAAACGAAAGCTTTTAACTGTCGATCAAAATCTTGTTGGAGTGGAGTTACGTATACCCCAAATAGAATTCTGTTTGAAAATCTCTGATCCCGCTGTCCTTATGATGGGAATATGTGGAGTTGGTGGAATAGGTAAAACCACTCTAGCTCAAGTTTTGTATAATTGCATCAGCCAACAATTTCAAGGTTCATGCTTTCTCACTGATGTCAGAGGAAATTCAGCAAAATATGGGTTAGCATATCTCCAAGAGGCAATTATTTGACATAGCTGGTTACAGTACCAAGGTGGTTAATGAGAACCAAGGAATTCCAATCCTCATTAGGAAGTTGCAGGGCAAAAGGGTTCTTCTGATACTTGATAATGTGGACAAGCTGGAGCAATTGGAGTATTTGGCAGGAGAATGCAATTGGTTTGGTTTGGGAAGTAGAATTGTCATAACTAGCAGGTGTAAAGATCTTCTAGCTGCTCATGGAGTTGAAAATATATATGATGTACCTAAACTAGATAGTTATGAAGCTATTCAACTTCTAAGTTCCAAGGTAACCAAGGGACCTGTACCTGATTATTATTATTGGGTTTGGAAACATGCAGTTGACTGTTCCAACGGCCTTCCATTGGCTTTGAAGTATATTGGTTCTGATTTGTTGGAAAAAATGAAGGCTGTTGATTGTAATTTGTCAGAAACATCCATCGATGAATTGAAGATTGCACTAGAAAGATACGTAGGAGTTTGTGATACAGGGAAAATTCAGAGTATACATAAAGTGAGTTATGATAGTTTGAATGAATGTGAGAAGAGAATTTTCCTTGACATTGCATGTTTCTTCACTGGAGAGCCCTTATCAGAGGTTGAGGAAATACTATCAGCTTGTGGTTTCGATCCAAAATACAGTATTACCAAACTAATTGATCGATCTCTCATATCTATCACTCTCGGTGGAAGCTTGATGATGCATGACAATATCAAAGACATGGCCATGAAAATAGTGCAACAGGAATCACCCCTGCATCCGGGAAAACGAAGTAGATTATGGTGCCCTCAAGATGTTCTTCAAGTTTTAAATGAAAATGAGGTTAGAGCTATATTCACTGATTTTATGCTTTTCTAGAATTGAACATAAGATATCTCCAATTTAACATTTGAGTTTATATGTATCCTTGATTGAATCTGTTTGAAATATGGTATGTACTGTTGAATTTAACTTATTTTTGCTATGAAAGGGAACGGATCAAATTGAAGTTATGATGTTGGTTGACATGCCACAAGGAAATGAGGTACTAAAGTTGAGTGATAAAGCCTTCAAAGATATGAAAAACCTGAGAATATTAATTATTAAGGATGCCATATATTCTGGAATCCCCCAATATCTTTCAAATAGCTTGAGAGTTTTGATATGGAGTGGATATCCTTCAGACTGTTTACCACTTGATTTTCTCAACGTGCCTTCTGACTGTATCATTTTGAACAATTTCAAGGTATCTATAGATGTTTCAAATTGTTCCTTTTACCTTAAATATTAGTTTCAAGTACATTGCCTAATTGTTGTACTATTTTGTTTACAGAATATGGCGAGTCTGACTAAATTGGATTTCACTGACTGTGATTATTTGACAGAAGTACCTGACATTTCAGGAATCTCTGACTTGAGGATATTGCATCTAGATAATTGCATAAATTTGATCAAGATTCATGATTCTGTTGGATTTCTTGTTAATCTTGAAGTGCTAACTGCAACTAGATGCTCTGGTCTAGAAATAATTCCATCAACATTCAAGTTGGCATCTCTAAGAGAGCTCTCTTTCTCTGAGTGCTTGAGACTTGTAAGGTTTCCAAAAATATTGTGAGATAGAAAATTTGCATTATCTCAACTTGTGGCAAACTGCAATAGAGGAATTACCATTTTCCATTGGAAATCTTAGAGGACTTGAATCTTTAAATCTAATGGATTGTGCTAGGCTTGATAAACTACCTAGTAGCATTTTTACACTTCCAAGACTAAAGGAAATTCAAGCTGACTCGTGTAGAAGGTTTGATATTTCTGTTGAGTGTGAAAATCATGCACAACTGAAATTAACAGCTTCTGCAAATTTTGTTTATCTCTATCTGAGCTCTTGCAACTTAACAACTGAACATCTTGCTACATGTCTCAGTGGTTTTGCAAGTGTGGTATATTTGGACATATCTTACAATAGTTTTACAGTCCTTCCAGCATGCATTAAGGAATGTATTCATTTGAAGACTATTCTACTGAGCAATTGCAAGAAGCTTCAAGACATTTTAGTGATACCTCCTAAATTAAAACATATAGATGCATTGAACTGCACATCATTGACATCCCAGTCATCAAGTGTACTATTGAACCAGGTTTTTTCTTTGATGTTTCCTGCTTAAATTTTCTTCTGTTAGTTAGAGTTCATTTGGATAAATTATTCCATTAGCTTAGCACTTCTAGGAGAAAAAAATAAGAAAGAAAACTTCTTCATGACCAAACAATCATTTTTTAGAGAAACTAATATAGGAGAACTCTTACAAACTAGTTTATGAGAAAACTGATTTAATCTTTCTTATTTTCTTCTCCTAGAAGTTTTTATAGTGAAGTTTATTCAAAAATAATCTTTTTATGTTGTTATGTGAATGCTTTGCTCTTACAAAAATGTTATGCTTGTTTTTTTTTTTTTTCTATGATCAGGCATTCCACGCAACTGGACAAAAAACTGTAATTCTTCCAGGTTCAAGGATTCCAGAATGGTTTGATTATTTTAGCAGTGAAAGATCCATAACCTTTTGGGGCCGTGGGAGGTTCCCAAGCATTTGTGTGTGTGTTTCTTTTGGAATGTTGGAAAATCCACTGCACCATTTTGGAGTTAGATTAAGTATAATCATCAACGGCTACAAAAGCATACTGGCCCAACGTTGCTACGATTGGTCAACTGAGACAGATCATGTGTGGCTATTTGATCTAACTGCACTTGTTAATCATAAAGATCTCATTGGAACGTTTGTGAAGAGTGACTGGAACAGTGTTGAGATTGAAATGGAAAGGAATGCTTGTATAATGAATGAGCATGGGCCAACAAGAATAATGGCTATTGTGAAATGCTATGGAATTCACATATATAGGCAAGAAAATAAGATGGAGGACATTTCATTCACAAAACCTACAAAGCTATCCTTACGGGAAGAGTAACTAGAACTATTTAATCTAGGACTAGACTCACATTTAGATATTTAACAATTTGTCATATCTTTTTGTCATATCTTTCTACTCACTGTGATGCAATCTAAAATGGCCTTTGATTTTCTTTCATCTACTATGTTGTCAGTTGCAGTTAGTAAGTCAATAGCTACCATTGTTTTTCTGACATGCTTCTTTAGCTACGAAATATGGAAAACATTATGGATGCAAGAACTTGGAAGCTCCAACTTATAAGCCACTAGTCCCACTTTGTCAATGGCTTAAAATGACCGAAAAACTTCATAACTTCATATTCACTCTTTGCTCCACAAAGATTTACCAATAACAATGAAGTTTAACATAGACTAAATCTCCAATTTCATAGGCTCTATCTGTTTTGTGTTTGTCAGCGTGTTGCTTCATTCTATGTGGTGTTCCCCTTAAATGAACTTGAGGAGTTTAAGCATTTCTTCTCTCCTAGCCAAGTTGTTGTCTACAAGTTCCACCCATGATTTTCCTAGAAGATAAGGGAAATACATTGGAGGAGGTTGGTCAAAAACAATCTCATATAGTGTTGCTTGAATGGTTGTGTGATAAGTGGTGTTATACCACCAGTCAACTGATAAAAGCCATGTACTCCATTGTGAAAGGGAATTAGCACACATACAACGTAAGTGAGTACACTATTTTTAGTCATGTGGAATTTGAAACGAAGAAATCTTACGTTTATATTTGATTTATTTTCATTAACCCAGATTGCAAATATTTTCAAACTAGTTTCTTACACAGACCTAAAGGAAAAACAAATCAAAAGATATAAATTCAAACCTTGGATTTTTTTTAGCTTCTAGTACCAGAAGATAAGTATTTAAAGATAGTACCGAAACCAGGATCAATCAATTCAAGTATCATAGTGATATTATAATGTTATATGATACTTAAAATGGTTCATTCTAGTGATACTTGAACAAATTATAAAAATAGTGTACTTTACGATTCTCAATGGATTCAAATTAATTTTGTTTAAATAACTCAGATGTATTCATAATACTATACGAAAATTTAAAAAATTCATGCATACTGAAAAGGCCAAAGAAGTCTTGCATGCAAAGCACTTCACTATAAAAGAATTTACAAAATTCATGCATACAGAGCAGGTTCTTTGTGAGAAAGCATGTATAACATCTTAAACAACTTCTACTTCAGCTTGAACAACAACTACTGATCACATGACTCATTAAGGGGCTCAATTGATTTAAACCTTCAGTAGAACCACTAAAGGGTGTTGAAAACTCCATCTAAGAGAAAAGTTAGGTTTTGCAAACACAATTGTGGCCACAAAAAACAAGATTTTTACTTTTAGGTCAACTCTGAGGGTAATACCTTAGGATAAACCTTATATATAAGCATAGTGAATAAAACAGTAAAAGATTTTTAAAATAACATTTGAGATTTCATTTTTAAAATCTATTAAACAAAGTAGACTGTCTAATCTTTTTTATTTAAGGTGTTTAAACATATTAGGTTGTCTATTGAGTTTAAATATACTAGACCATCTCATATGTTTAAATACACTAGACCATTTGGTATATTTAAAGTCTAGTGTGTTTGTGTTTAAACATATTAGACTATGTACTATTTAAATAAACTAAATCGCATATTGTATTTAAATATATTAAACCATATAGTGTGTTTAAAGTTTAGGGTGTTTAAACATACTAATCCATCTAGCGTGTTTAAATACATTAGTGCAAACAAGAAGACCAAACGATCCTTCAATTCCTTTGTATAACTTTTGAATTTGTTATATGATTATGATACTTCAATTGGTTGATTTTAGTTTCTGTGGTATCTTGAAATATTCATTTTTTGGTCTTAGACACTCGAAAAGTCCTAAGACTTGAATTTACCATATTTTGATTTGTTTGTGCTACAAATTTGTTTGATAAACTATTTTGAAAATTATTACAATCGAAGTTAATTAAAACAAATGAAATATAAATACAAAATTTCTTCATTTCAAATATCACATTAAAAAATGTTATATTTTTCGATTCTCATGATTCAAATTATTTCTATTTAAATATATATTTACAATACTATAGAAAGGTATTTACAAAACTTACATTGATCAAACACTAAAAAAAAAAAAAACCAAAATTACTAACGGGACAGATTCTTCCAAAACATTCAAAATCAGTCGGTAAATCAGTTATATGTAGATTTACCGACAAATTTTTTAAGTTTGTCGTAAATACCGATGGATTTATCTATCGGTAAATTCGTCAATAAATCAGAAAATATTAATTATATTATAAAAATCACTAAATATCCGTCGATAAATTTGTCGATAATTAACGAAAGATGATATCTGTAAGTAAAATTCATCGATAATGGTATTTTACCAATAAATAAAATTTTATCGATATTTTAACTTTTTCTTATAGTGAAAATTACTAACAAAAAATAAGTCTCACAAACTCACAAAAAACAAGGACAAATAAAATGTATATATTCTTTAAATTTTTTCAACTCAATTTTAATAAAAATTAAAGGAAAAAAGTCATGCATCCAAAATATGTATAAAAATATTAAAAAAAATTATAAATCATGAATGTTGATCATTACTAATCAAAGTCATACAAAATTAGACAATTTAAGTAACACTTTTTATTCTAAATTTTTATTCAAGTAGAATGGTGTTAATGTAGTTAAGATAATGATAAAGTTATTTACCACGAAGAGAACTTTATTTTGAAGTTTATAAGAAAACTGATTTAATCTTTCTTATTTATTCTCCTAAAAGTGTTTATAGTGAAGTTTATTCAAACATAATCTTTATATGTTGTTATAAAGTGTTTATAGTGAAGTTTATTTAAACATAATATTTATATGTTGTTATGTGAATGCTTTACTCTTATAAAAATTTCGTGTGCTTGTTTTTTTTTTTTATGATCGGCCATTCCATGCAACTGGACAAAAAACTGTAATTCTTCCAGGTTCAAGGATTCCATAATGGTTTGATTATTTTAGCAGTGAAAGAACCATAACCTTTTGGCGTTGTGGGAGGTTCCCAAGCATTTCTGTGTGTTTATTTTGGAACGATGGAAAAAATCCACTACACCATTTTGGAGTTAGATTTAGTATAATCATCAATGGCTACAAAAGCATACTGTCCCAACGTTGCTACGATTGGTCAATTGAGACGGATCACGTGTGGCTATTTGATCTAATTGCACTTGTTAAACATAGAGCTCTCATTCACTGGTAAAAAAATAGCATTGATCTCGAGGGTATACAACGTCGGTTTTGAAACCGGCATAGAGTTGACCATCATAGAAAGTCTTTGACATACTATAGCGCTTGCACAACTGCCGTAGTTTATATGAGAAACCACTGTGGTTGTTAAAATAACCACTATAAGAAGTTTGCTATATTGTAAAAAAGAAGACATTTTAGGAGATATTACGGCGATTGCTTAAGGACCAACGCCGTAATAGAGGGATACTAAAGTGGTTGGCTAATACAACCGTCGTAGTATCTTTCTATTACAGGGAAACACCATAACAACTCTAGAATTTTTTGACAAGTATAGATAGGTGAAATAGAAAATAAAATGTAAAAAATACTAAAAAAAGAATAATAGTAAACAATTGAATTTTAGACAAATTTTTGCGTCTGAATCCCCTTTGGGATTGCTCACAAGCTTCATTGCACAATTTTGAGCAACTTTATTTTTGGAGCGTCTCAATCCGAGCTTTGTATCAAAAGTTATGGTCATTTGAAGTTTTTTCGACCTAAATTTTTGCAACTCAAAATCTACGATAAATCTATATAACGTAAGAACTCTACCAACAAAGATATACTAAATTAAGTTATTGATAAAAAATTTGGGTAAAAAAAATTATAATTATTTTTAATGAATTTTAAAAAATTGTTATTCTCTTGCAAAAAGAATCGGTGAGGAGTGTCAAACCAAACATTCGCAGTGGAGAAAAGATCACACATCAAGCATATAGCATTCTCAAAAACCTGCAACGTAATATAGTTATCAAACCACCTATGTCAAAAACAATGAAGAAAGTAGATAAAGGCAACGAAGAAACCAACCAAATGAGCGTGAGTAAGAATAGCAGAGAATGCACTAGAGAGACTTAGTAGCGCGGCGCGAGAGGGAGAGAAAAAGACAAATAATGCAAAGAGTGAAAATATTAGGTTAATAAACAGTGTGCAGAGATTAAAATAGGGATACTACAGTAGTAGTTGTAGATTTCAACCGTTGTAATAAAGAACTACTACGGCAGTTGAGATCTCCAATCGTCGTAATATCTCCTCTTTCTTAAAAAAAATTTGAAAAATTTTAAACTTAATCAGGAGAGATACTACAATGGTCCGAGCTTCCAACCGCCCGTAGTAGCTTCTACTACAGTTGTTGAGATCCTAACAATTGTAGAATTGTCTTGAGAGAGTTTTAAATTTTTCAATTTTTTTAAAACAGAAAAAGATACTACAGCGGTTAAGATCTCCAACAGTTGTAGTATCTCATACTACAGCAGTTACACCTAATAACTACTGTAATATCTTTTTACTTAATTTTAAAAATATTACCATATTTTCATTTATTACGATTATGTTTTAACTACTTTTTTATCTTATCGTATAATATGATTTTTCTAGTAATGATTGAAACATTTGTGAATAGTCTTAGAAATGGAAAGGAATGCTTGTATAATGAATGAGCATGGCTAACAAGAATAACAATAATAACGACTATTGTGAAATGGTACGGAATTCACGTATACAGGCAAGAAAGTAAAATGGAGGACCTTTCATTCACGAAACCTAAATAGATATTTCAGTTGATTAGGTCTTGTTTACATAGTTACTTATAGCCTTCATTTTTCCTTATATTTTGGGAAAAATTGTATAACTTTTGTAGCTAAATAGATAACTTTAATATAT
>Ga0209489_107591_pt1 | contig 15929 bp, 10 predicted proteins | sample SiratrowhiteBW_FD_187527 | JGI IMG/M metagenome (GOLD analysis project Ga0209489, IMG submission 187527) | Root nodule microbial communities of legume samples collected from California, USA - Siratro white BW (SPAdes) (version 2) | ecosystem: Host-associated > Plants > Roots > Nodule | place... | reverse complement strand
AAATATATATATATATATATATATATATATATATATATATATATATATATATATATATATTATCGTCATAATTTATTAACGATCATAAGATATTTAAAATTAAATAATTGACGTTTATAACTTATCTACAGTTATATGATATATTAATATTTAATCAATAAATTCAATAAACTAAATAAAATCTTAAACAATAAAAATATCGAATTGTGATACTTAAAATTGGAAAAAAATATAAACTGAGATAATATTTATTTAAAACGAGATAATATTTATTTAAATTTCAAAACAACTAGTTAAAATTTATAAAATTTAGATTCACTATAATTTCATGAAATTATACTTAAGGTATGACCATCAAATTAATATTACTTCATCATTGTTTTTGTTTTCAAGATTATTTGACCTATAATAATGCTTATAGCTCTTCTTATTATCTATTTTGAAAAAAAAAATTTAAAAATATGTTTTAGATCATGGTCAACTGTTTTCAAAAAAACTCACAAAGAATAATATGAATGTTAATTTGAATAAATTTTTAATAAATAAAGAAGTAGCAGAAGAATAATTTTTTTATCATAAATATGAAAATATCAAAAAAAGAGTAGACGTTAACCCGGATGATAAATACGAAAATATTTATTCTCTAAAATTTAAGAAGTTGACAAATAAGTATTATATTTTGAATGATGCATGAAAATATTTCTTCCAAGGTTATAAAAATTATAGACCAACAATACAATAGCACCTTAAGTGTTTCGTCATTTAAATAATAATAAATTATGCGTCGTCATTGAATTTGAAGAAAACTAGTTATCATAATTGGTACAATCACCTATCAGAGAGTTTAGAATTATATTAATATTATGAGTCTTTTATTTTGTAACAATATTATTTTATAAATAATACAATCTTATTACTAAATATTTCTTATTATTAATATATTTATTTTTACAATAGTTTTGTTACAATTATTTGATATTCATTAATTTTAATTTTATATATTATAAAATATGTTGTTATTTAAAGATGATATGTGTAGTTTTCTTAAAATTATTTTACATTATGGGATTAATTAGTAAGGATATTAATATTAATTGGTAGAAAATAATTGTGTATTATGAAAGGGAAGGTTTCAAAATTTTATGATTTTAAATACAATAAAAAATAAAATAGTAAATAATTTGTGTATATCAAATAAAAAAATTATATTATATATTATTATAAATAACAATTTTTAAATGGTTAACTAATTAGAATGAAAATAATATTGTAAAACAAATTTTATGAAACATATATGATAATTAATAATAAATTGGTTAAGTTATTTTACTTAAATATTAAACTTGAATTTCACAAAAAAAAATTGTAAGAAAAACAAAAATAATTAAGAAAAAAATGATAATAATAACCATTCACCCTTGGTATGCAATCTCTGGAAAAAGAATATTGAGTTCAATTTTGGTTGAAAATTTGTGGTGAAAGGTTTCCTTGCGCTAAATCGAGTCAATGGTTTTGCCCCTCACAAAGTTGCGTTGGAAAAAAAACAGAACACCAAACGAAACCATAATAAAAGATTTTCCTCTTCACTTTCCTCGTACTTTCCAAACGCTACAAACTCGAGCCTTTTTCACCTGGTTGAAAATTTTCAACCTTTTCCACAACTTTGAAATTTTAATTTTCGGGTAAACATACATCAACTCGTTTCCTTGACTCTTCTTCCCTCGTGAATGGAGAGAGAAGGAAACGATTCTGATGTGGGGGACACGTCTCTCACAGCTTCACTTTTTGATGGTGAAGCTTCCGTTTTGAGCTCCACCTTTTTGATGGATCGCGTTGGGGAGGTCACCCTCACCTTCCACTCAGACCGCTTGTCTTGGAAATTGGTGGGACCGTTGGATAATGTAAGTCCGTTTTATTGCTTTCAACGTGTTTGTGAAAATGTCTGGCTTGTATTGTGTTTTTTGTCAGATGGGGTGGATGATTGATCTCACCCTTGTTTAGATTATGTTGAATCATGGTTGGAGAATTCTATCGGTAATCCTGTGTATTGAATTGGTGGTATCACATCCCAGGTTTTCTTTGAAAAGTCTTGTGATAATTATGTAAAACTTGACGAACCATGTGTACCTATAGGTACCTTGTACCGGCAGCCGTACCACATGTTGGGAACTGCGGTTGAATATTGGTTTTGATCCTGAATTTTCCTGACTGTGTTTGATGTTGTTGTTGTGTTTGATAAAAATGTATTAATTGAATGGGGTCTGAGGTTTGATGGTAGAGCTTGAGTGAGGAGCGAAATTTGTGGTTGAGGGATGGATTTGTTGGCTGTTTTAATGGAACGCAAGTTTGAGTTTAAGCTCCCATGAAGCCTGTGGAACCACTAAGGGAGTCATTTCATCATTTCATGCTACAGGATAATACTAGGAGGGGCGAAGTGCGGCATCCAAAATTTGTTTTGAGAACAGTCAGTGTAAGATCACCTATTTTCAAGACAACACATAAACCACTTTTCATGATCAGATTTCTTACAGCTCTTTATGCAAGACAGAATGTGATAGGTTTCCAATTTCTGATGAATCAGGACAAACCAGTATTGGGTACCTGCAGGCCCAAATGTCCAGGGCCTACTAGAGTTACCTTAGGTGGAAAATAGGGAGGGAGGAAAATTTAGTTATAGAGAAAGAAGGGGAGAAATGAGGTTATATATAGAGGAGCGTGAGAGGTATTTAGGGAATAGTTTTGGGTTGTTGTTTGTTATTAGGTAGAGATAGTTTCTTTGAGGAGTTAGTGCTCTTGGATTATAGGGGGTTCTCTTCTGTAATAGTTTTTATTTTTCAGTCTATGATACAAATTTACCTATATTGAATTGGCTCCGTATCAATTGGTCCAATGAGTTGGATTGCTCAAGAGAGACCCAGTGTTTCTGGAGATGGAGAACACCCAGACTTTGTGGGAATGGATTCTTTTGGTTGGATCGTTAGAGGTGAAAGGTTCTTTGAGGAGCAAGAAATTCAACCACGTGATAAACTGCAATGGGAATTCATGAGCATGAAGTGTGAAATTAAGCCATGCTTTGGTTTCATTCATGGTGCCAAAAGGATCTCGTTGCAGATTGGGAGTCATTTTTTGTTGCGATGATTAGAAGATGCAGAGAGAGAATGGCAGTTGTAGTTTTGCTGAGGGATTGACCATAGAGGAGGGTGAGATACACTTACATGCTCCTAGCGAAATGAAGAGGAAGAAAACCCAAATGGTAATGGGTTTGGGGTTGAAGCGACAAGTCCCATTCTTGTGCAAAGGAGAGTGGTGTTGAGACTAGTCCATTGGGTAGATTGTCAGAAAACAAGAAATGAAGCTAAACTTACATTGACAAGAGGAGACAATTCTGAATTGCTTCTAATGGTGGTCATCAAGGTAATCTCAACTTACAGTCTAGTCACTCGGTATTGTGGACAACTTGAACCCACCAATAGATACATGAAATTGTGTTGTTGATATGGTGGAAGACACTACTTGGTGATGGAGGGGAAGAAGATGTGTGCTATTGTGTCGTTACATGATAGCAACAAAATTTTGGAAAGGGCGACGGTTGGGACTGAATTGGGAAAAATCGGGTTAGCCCAAATACAAAGGGGGAGAGAACTGGTATTTTGTAAAGTGGGTAAGTTTCGTAATCTAAAGGAAGTCCCATAATTAAGGGATACTGGTGCAAAAAGGTCAATCCAATTCCAACCAAATGTATCAACGTTTATGGTTTTGGACAAGTGGATGGGTTCGAAAGGCTGAAAGGAATGTCGTGGTGCATGAGACCCTACCTGTGAAGCTTGAACAAATGGTCAGTATTACTTGGCAGTGGGTCAAGACCTGGAGAGAGGGATCTGTTCAAATGATTTTGGCAATTATTAACCAGATACATCCAAACATAGCTGTGTATGACACTATATGACAATATTGGCAGCTTAATTGAGTCACGTGTCTTTGTTCATTTCTTTAGTCATTTAAGTGGTTTTGTTATGAGAAATAGAGTTGCATACAACCAATAACCCAATATCTTGGAAGGCTATTACATGGGTAATCAAATTGCTATAGTGCATCTAATAGTTGTAGTGGAACTGGTAGAGTAACACTCACTTTGAAAAAAAACATCTTATCCTTCAACAGGTGCACCCTTTATTCAAAGCCAACTCTTGTGAATGAAAATATTGCTAAGATGTTGTACGTGGGCTCTCTACTGCATTTGATTTGAAATTGTGCGAAGGTTTTAAATTCAGCTAGTTACTGAAGGGAGAGTTGAGAAATTTTAAGGATTTGGGAATTGTTATACGCTTCGAGAAGTATACTGATGTTTTTGGTTTCATCACCAGTTATCAGTTTGGCAAATCTATGTGGAGAAAGCCTCTATAGTGGAAGCATTGGTTTTTTATGTTAAGGCAGAGACTACTGAAACCAAAACTCTTGGGCTGATGTTTGGATTTCGTTTACATGGAAGGATTCACAGAAATAGAGTTACATGATGTATATATTTGGAAAAATCCCTTTTCTGGCTACATAATTGAGTAAGCAGTGACAACATTTTGAAGCCTAATGAAATAGTAGGCGCATGCAAAGGTAGTAACTGTAATGGAAAAAACAGTGATTGGGTGGCTTACCCTTTGAAAGGCTCAAGCAATGGAAGAGGCTACATGGGAAGAAGCAAATGTAGTGAAGGGGAAGCTTCTCTCTTTCTGCCTCAAGGATAATGGAAGAACAATTATTGAATAGCTCATCTCTTGGAAGGCTTGACCAGTGGAAGAAGCTACTCGGGAGGAAGCATATTTTCAAGCAGTGTCACTCTTCCTTCTGCTCAGAGGGTTGGGAAGTGGCAACAGCTATTACATAACAATTTCCTTTCTCTTCCTTGAGGGCAAGGTAGAATTAAAAGGAGGTGGCATTGATATGTTTCCAATTTCCATTGAATCACGACAGCCTATTATGGGGTACCTGCAAACCCAGATATCCAGGACCCACTCGAGTTACCTCAGGTGGAAAATAGAGGAGGGAAAAGTTAGTTATAGAGATTAGAAGGGAGGAAATGAGGTTACATAGAAAGGAATGTGAGATGTATGTAGGGAATTATTTTGGATTGTTTGTTATCAGGCAGAGAAATAGTTTCTCTAACGAACATATGTCCTGGTATTGCAGGGGTTTCTCTTCTGTCGCAGTTATTTTTCGATCTACAAATTTCTACCTATATTGAATTGGATTCCTATAAACATGTGAAAAAAACAACCATGAGCATTTTGAGAATCAGGAAAATACATTTCTCTTTCTCTGATGCAAATGGAGACCTTAATGACGGAACGTATACATTCCATATGGGCAGTAATATCAATATATAGACATATACTCATGAAGAATCATACGTAGTCTTAAACAAATTATAATGTGTAATTCTCATTGAAATGAACAACTGCCATAGAGTTTGGTATATAGTATGAAATAGGACAGCTTTATAGTCACATTGTATTAGATTTGGTCGTGTGTAAATTTATATTATAGCCAAATGCCATACTCTTTAATGCAGAACAGAATGAAATACTATCATTGTCAAGTAACAACAATATATTTCTTTGTAAAAAGAATTTTTCAAGCATTTTTCATATCAATTTAATAATGAGAGAGCTTCCCTTGTGTTTAAAATTCTTCTACCATATCATCCCTGTCATGGCTCGTTTATGTTTTATTTTTTCATTTTTACTCTCAAATATATATCTTTATATATATATATATATATATATATATATATATATATATATATTTATATATATATATATATATATATATATATATATATATATATATTTATAATTAGTTGCAATAATATGACCTGATATGAGCAATGCATAGTTTTTAAACTGGTAATTACTAAATTGAGCATATAGTTTGGGTTTCTTCTAATACTATTTTTCTTAAATTGATCAGGATTTTTCAACTTGTTTACGTGTTAAATATTTTTCTAAGGTTGCTACTGAGATCAAACTTTCTGAGATATATGCTGTTGAGTTAAACGATCATGGTTCAATTTACATATCGAGTCTCCCTCCTGCTACTGAATGTCTACTTTCGGGTCAAGACGTACAGGTTTGCTCTTGTTGTTCACGATTATGCAATTTTTTTTCCTTAGAGGTTTGTGTTGTTTCATTCTATTTACCTTACAATTATGCAGATGTACCGCTTTACTGTGCATGGTTTTATAAGGAGCAAGAATCAACCTTCTCAGTGTATCCTGGCTGATTATACTTTTGGTCATACAAATTTGCAAATGTGTCGGAGGTGGGTTAATCAACTTAATGCTTCTTTGAAACAGGAAGTTGGAAGACCAAAGAATCTTTTGGTATGCTCTATTATTGGTCAAACATTTACAAGTTTGCATTTTACTTTTATTGATTAATTAAAATGAACTTTTCCCAGATATAATTTCTGATTCACTAGGTTTTTGTTCATCCAAGGAGCGGTAAAGGTAATGGCTGCAAAACCTGGGAAGCTGTAGCTCCTATATTCTCTCGCGCTAAAGTAGAAACAAAGGTGAAACTTCTGAATCTTTGACAATATTCTAGATTATCCTAAATGAATAGCTCCTGATAAACTTTCAATGTTATGTTTATGTGTGCTTAACTCCTATCCAAGTCTTCAAATGGGCCATCAACTCCTTGCTCAGTAGCTTTTAAAATATTATTTTTGGACTGTGCTCAGCTGTTGTAACAGAAATAAATGACTCCATTTCCATTAATTTCATGCAGTTAACTTATGAATTTTAGTAAATAATTCTTTTAATAATTTTCAGAAACAAGGATGAATATTTTAATTTTAGATTCATTTTTAAAATAATATGTTGCTTTTTTGTTGTGCTTGCCTTGGCCAGTCAATCTACAGCTTAGACTAGTGAAATGAACAAATAAAACCATCAGAGATCTATTTGAGCTTGTCCTGTTAAAAGTTGAGTTATAATTGCATTTTATAAATGTTTAAAAAAATAAGTATATGTATATGGTAGATATTGATTGAGAACATGGTCAATTTCGATGCTTGATTAAATAGAGTCCTATATCTGTTATGTATATTTAATAATTTATAGTATAAATAACATAAAGACAAAACTTATATACTGTACTATAGGTACAGTTAGTGCTTTTGTCCAGTTAAATTTGGAGTTTCAATTTTGAAATGTATAATGCATTTAATGAAATGTAAATTCCAGGTGAAACTCCAAATTTATGTACCAAAAGTACAATATGTTAGATTTGTCCATAACAAAAGCAGACATGATTTTGTCGATAACCAACAAAAATAAATTTATTAGATGAAAATATGTAATAATATATTGGAGGTGAGGGGAGAATGAAGCAATGATCAATTTTGTGTGCATTTGTTTCTTCAAATAACCTTACTGACTTGTGCTCTGACTTGTGCACTGTCTGTTTAAGCACAAGGAAGATTGCTCAAGATTGATATATTTTGATTGAATTAGCTTGAGGTGATTGTCTTTTAATTTTTCTCAGCTCAGTTACTGCCCTACCTTTAGATCTGCAAGTATATGTGTCTAACATATCTATTAACATCACAACTGTTCTTGTTTGCTCTGGATACTGCAAATTAAAGGATAACTTAACTTTGTGGTAATACCATGTGGTAACAGATAATCTAATGAAATTATTGATCTGTGTCCTAGTAACAAGTTTGCTTTTCTTTGCTAGGTGATTGTGACAGAGAGAGCAGGAGAGGCATTTGATGTGATGTCTTCTATAACAAATATGGAGCTTAACTCATATGATGGTGTTGTAGCCGTTGTAAGAACTTGTCTCCCTTCTTTACATTCTGATAGAACTAGACCAAAAATGACTGAGTAATACTCTATTATTCTCAAGTTTTGATGCTGATAATAGTCATTATGATATAGTTAAGATTAGAGGAAATGATTGAAAATATTTATGATTCATTAAACCTTACAAAGGACAAGAATGGAGGTAAATCTAGAGACACATGATACAAGAAATATGATCATAATTACCTTAGGTACAAATTTCCTAAAAATGTTATTTACATAAATACGAATCAGGTCCGATATAAATAGGTACAAAGTCATTTAAATCAAACTTGTGTCATATCTTTTAATACATCTCTATAATCTACATAATATTTCAACACTTCCCCTCAACCTGGAGCAGATTGGCTGGGTGCATCATGCTTGCAACATATGTTTGCTATTCTCAGTCCCTGAAGAGACATCGTGAAAATATCTGTTGACTGCTCTTAGTAGGACTACAAATGAACTAGTAATTTCTCAAGACTTAACCTTCTCATAATAAAATGGAAATAAATCTCAATATTCTTAGTCTGATGTAAAAGATTGCATTGGAGGCAATGTGCAGGGTTGCTTGGTTTATTACAAATGAGATTCATCGAGTGTACTTCACAGAAACGCAATTATTGGAGTTGATGTTTTAGCCATATTAGCTCACATGCAGTGAGAGCTATACCTTTGTACTCAGTCTCTGCATTGGATCTGGCAATAAAATTTTGTTTCTTCCTTTTCCATGAAGTCATATTACATCCAATAAGGACACAATATCCTAATGTAGATCAATTCTTGATTGTTAGCTACACATACCTCCATTAAGCCAAGAATACAACATATATAAACAAAATAAAGAGGAATAAGGGATACAATCCTTAATCATTAGCGATACATATTTCTCTATTTACAGCAGATCTATTCATATATGTAACACTCTCAAGCTGGAGTATATATATCATGATTCAAACTTATTACAAATGTTGTCAACTGGAGAACCTTTGAGAGAAATAGTGAACAAGTCGGCCAATTGGTTTGGAGCTGACAAAATCAGTAATGATTTTTTTGAGAGCACTTTCTCTTTCACAAAATTGAAATAAATTATTGTTCTCATAGAATGTAGGATTTAGAGAATATGTTTTAGAGCACACGAGGGATTCTCTATTTATAATGATCAAGAATACAAAATATGGAAACAAATTAAACAGTAATAAGGGATGCAATCCTTGATTGTTAGCTGTATATATTTCCCTATTCCCAGAGGATCTTATCTCTGATGTTTGAAGTTTCTTTTCTGTTAGGCGTCTGATAATCTGTTTTAAAATTTATTTGTTATTGGGCTGAGATTTAGAAGAGTTAAGCCATATTGTTAGCCTATAAATAAGATGAAAGGTTTACAAACAAATATATATTGTCATTTGAAAGGATTGGATTGGACTCGTAGAAAGTGCGGAGAGGTCAGGGTTACTCAATACCCTACGTACTACTGTACCTCGTGTCTGGCTCTATTATAAGATTTTTGCTACAGAATAATACACATTTCATCACTTCATTTATTTTCTCCACTTTTTTCTGTCTTTGTCCAGTTCTATCACTTTTCTATTTTTTCTTTCCTCAACAATTGAATACAACTTGTCTAAACTCTGGAACCATAAACGAATATGAAAAACTTAGCTATCAAATGATACAGTGTCACAAGATGTCTTTGATATGATGAGCTTGTGCAATATCGAGATTGGCATTTGGATTTGATATTTATTATAATGCCTTGCACAACATTGCAATTTCCAAGAATCTTATATGCATATTCTTTTTATGATCTAATTCCTCCATCATTCTTTTGATATGTTTATGAGATTTTATGTTTATCAAGTTTCAAATCTTTATATTTAGATGCATCGATTTATTCACTTTTCAACTTGTTGCTTTCAAATGGTTTTCCTCAGTTTTTAAATTATATTGTTCTAACTGTGGTGGTTCCAGGGTGGTGATGGATTTTTCAATGAAATCCTTAATGGGTTTCTTTCTCCCAGGTTTAAAGCTCCCTACCCACCGACTCCTTCAGATTTTGTGCATGTGGTTAAAGATAATGGTGATTCCTTGGCTTATGATGAAGATGAAATAGTTGCTGAGACTTCAAGTAAAAAGGAAGACCAGTCTCCTCTGATTTCAAGTCCAAAACAATTTGGATCTAGAATCTCAAATCTGAGTGAGTTTAATTTATCTGTACACCATTACTTCCTAAACAAATGCTTTGTACTTGTGATCAGTTACTGACTCGTTCATGTACATGTTGTTTTAGTTATTGAATGCCTTTGAAACTGGAATGAGTTGGGAAACATGAAAATAGATACTAGAGACTTGAAGATAAATTAAAGAGAGTAATTTGTGAATTGCTTGACTGATTTGGCCATAGCGTATTTGTATTTATATACAGGAAAGAGTAAATACAACTAATATTTACAAAGACAGTGAATAAGCATTGAGCTAATTTCTAAGACCTTAATGTTTCCAATGAAACTGCTGCATTAATTACAGTCATCATTCCAACTCTTCATTAATTGCATTGTATCAGTTCTATCATTTAACATTTTAGTTTTTCCTTACTTCAGTGACTACTGTGAAATGTTAGTTTCTGCAACCACCATTTCCCCTCCTTTACATCTCTACTTTACTTTATAGAAGCACAAATCAACTATTAACAGAAAAGGAAAAAAAAAAAAAAAGAAATGACATTTAATACTTGGTTATTGTGTTGCTTTTGAAGATTCCGAAGATAAGGCTGCTGAATTTCCAGTTCCCAATGAATGGTTTAGATTTGGCATTATTCCTGCAGGTTCGACTGATGCCATCGTAATCTGGTAACCTTTTTCTTTCATACTTTCCATTCTGCACTAGAGATGATATATATGTCATATCTAATATCAATTTATGCAGAATAATCTGCTTTGATTTTGAAGCGTCAAAAGCCAAACCAATTTGCAATATCTTCTATCCAACTTTCATTTTGCCTTGTTCTGCATAAATTTCGTTTAATTGTTACTATTGTACTTTCTAACAGTTGGATGAAATTAAGGGTCACAATCACACAGAGAGAGCTGAACATATATATTAGTCATATAGGAAATACAATCTATAATCAAGGAAGCTTAATTATGGTCACTAAATGAAAGGATTGCCTATGCTACATGCATTGAAACTGGACATAATTTTTTTATTAGAAGATGATGCATCTATGGTTATCCATGTTTTCCTTTCAATTTGGGTTAGCTCTCTACATAAAGCAATAGATACATTGTTGAAAGAGAAAAAATGGGGACAATTACAAAACTAGTGCCCTCAGTCAGTCTCAGGAGCTGCATATATATCAATATATACCAGCTTAATCAAGGAAGCTTAACCATGATAACTAAATCTAAGGGATTGACTACTCACTACATAGTTCATACATTGAATGTAGACATTAAATTAACCTAACTATATACTTATTTCCATCAGTACTATCTTTCACTGATTTGCTAGCAAATAAAAGTGCCTCCATAACTATTCATGATGCCTGTAAGAGCATAGTGATGTTATATGATGATCTATCTATAAGCAAAAGTTGCATACTGTTGAGATTATAAAATTTGGTGATGTTAGATTGATATGGTGTTGTATCAATACTACACTAGTCACTAAATCTTGTCCAAGTAGTTGTGGTCATTTAATTATAATATAATAATTAGGTTGAGTAGATAGAACCTAGATCAGATTGTAGATGGAAATTATCTTTATTGATGGGAAACCGTGTAACACTCCTTGTCGAGAGACCTGGTTCTGTCCCAAAGAATTTCCAAGACGACCTTCTCCCTATTTATAGGCAACTCCTATCTAACTAAAGGGTAACTAACCTATCATAACTAACTGCTACATAACACAAGTACTAGAGTGGTATTACTATGACAAGCTTAAGCCTATTATTACAATAAAACTACTAATCCTGAATAAAGGAGATAAATCACGTAATAAAAAAATTAGGAAACAATTTTATGCATTAATTAGATAACTAGTTTATTTCTCAATATATTCTGAAGATCTTTGATATATTCTAAAATAGTCTAAGGTACACCAAAGATATTCTAGATTTTTTTATAAACATTTTAATATATGCTTTTGAAAATTATATGCACTTCAGATTTTTGTAGCCAATACTTTTGTGTAACCTTAGAGTTTTCTGATACAATTCACATGGGTTATGTGAAATTCTGAATACAACACTATGTATTTTGCAGTACAACTGGAACTCGAGATCCTATTACTTCTGCATTGCATATTGTCCTTGGTAAGAGGGTGCACCTTGACATAGCTCAAGTTGTACGGTGGAAAACGACTTCTAGATCTGAGGTTGAACCTAGTGTGCGCTATGCAGCTTCCTTTTCAGGGTAATTCCTATGTTATATGTGTTCTTCAAATATAAAAAGAAGACAATCCTAACTTTGCTTTAAGCTTACTTTAGTTGCAAATGTTTTATCTTTCAAGCATATTTTCTTGCTTCATATTGAAACATCTCCAATGTCTTTAGCTCCTTGTAATTGGTGTTGTTTAGGATCACAACCAAGTGCTGTATGGCAGTTGAGGAAATTAAATTAACAAGCTTTTGTTGGTTTGATTCATGAAAATTGTAGAAATTCAGCCTACTAACTATACTTTGAGTTTTGGTCCTTAGTAAACCTATTTTGAGGTCCCAAGCTCTCCTCTCAAGTGATTAGGTTTTACATAGTGTAAAGCTTATGGTATTTTTAAAGGAGTTTCCCTTTTAAATATCTTAATAGGTGGACTTTAAACGTAAGCCAATTTTACAAAACTAGCTTTTAAGGTGAACTTTGTACCAACCGATATACAAATTTGGTATCTCTAGTCAATGCGAGATTTTCAACAGTTATGTTCAGTGTCTAGGTAACTACATTGAATTTTGAATTTTCTTTTTCAAAGAGGAAGATATTTTATACTCCAATATATTTTTAATCTTTTCTTTTTTCATCTCAATCAATTTATAAATATAATTTTGGGTTAGATCTTCAATTTACTTTCACATGACCACTAGCTGTGAGACTAGACGGGAGGACATTTCTGAATATAATAAAAGCACATTGAATCTGCCAGCCTCATTGCATTGCTAAATCTTGAATGTCATTTTTGTTTTGGTAACTAATTAAAGGTTTGTCTATATTCATCTTTAAATGTGCATCTTTTGCATACGCAATTTGCCAATGTTCACGGTTCTTTTCGCATTATGAACAGAGATATATAATTGTGAAGTTTTTTCTGCCTTTACTCTGTACTTCTAAGCATATAATAGTTGAGATTTTTCTTGACCCATCAAGAAACTGTTTTCAATCTATTACACATTGAGGCATGTACTGCATAGTAATCTTACATATACTAAACATTAATTCTTAATGGTTAGAGAGATTTAGTAATACTATATCCTACATTATTGATCTCAGGTATGGATTTTATGGTGACGTCATCACAGAGAGTGAGAAGTATCGTTGGATGGGTCCCAAACGTTATGATTATGCCGGAACAATGGTATTTTTAAGGCACAGGTAATCTCTAAGTAAATCGCTTTCTTGAATTCCATACTTTTCTTATGTTACTCTCTTATTCTGTCTGTTATATGGGGATTATGCAAAGTGTATTCTTTCTCTGTTTTGAACCACGACCAGAGATTCCAGTTACATAAAATATATGTTGTTTTTCTTATAGGTTCCATTAGCTGGGATACATGAAAAATATCCGATAATGTCTTGATTGTATTTTAGAATAGTTTAGAGAGTCTTTGGTTGTCTCTTAGGATTACTTTCGTTATTTCCTTACGGACTCTCAGGACATTGTCTTGAACGAAGTATGCACAGTTTCCTTATCTCTTAGGATATAAGATTGTAACCATGAAATCTGTTTTTGTTGGTGTATCATGTGGGATTACTTTTTCTATAGATTCCTTTGATTTGGATCATAAACTTTTCTTGAATTAGTTTTCAACTCCATGGACGAATTGAAGAATCGCTCCTTGTTGGTTCTTATGAAGAGAATGAATCTTCTTATTGAATAATAAAACAAATGGTTAAAAGACCTCTTGTGGGAATAGTTTTTACATTTTTTATGCATAAACTAATAGGGTTGTTGCTTTTTTCAATTCTTGACACTTAACATCTTGCTTATTTAACTTGGCCTTTGCATGCATATCTTCAGGTCATATGAGGCAGAAATAGCATACCTAGATGTTGAATCAGATGAAATCAATTTGACTTCCAAAAGAGATCATCAGGGCAATTTGATACGGGCAATAAGGTCTTCACACACATCAGAAAGACGTATCTGCCGAACGAATTGCAAAGTTTGTAATGAAAAGCCAAATGATGCATCCGTTGGAGTTTGCAGCCTCACACCTCATCTGAATTCAGAAGAAGCAAGATGGGCAAGATCCAAAGGACACTTTCTTAGTGTAGGAGCTGCTATAATCTCTTGCAGAAATGAAAAAGCACCGGATGGATTGGTGGCTGATGCACACCTGTCAGATGGTTTCCTTCATCTAATATTGATCAGAGACTGTCCTCATGCATCTTATTTATGGTGAGCACCACCTGTCTTTCCACATTATGCATGTGAAATTATCAAAGTCAATAAGACTCTTGTAAATTTTGAATCTGTTCTTTGCTATGAAGAAAGAAATCTTTATCTAGCTTATGTTTGGAAGTCTTGCATTGCAATGCCACTTGATATCAATCTTTTAAATCCTTGATTTTTTTACATGTGGGATATGCTTAATTGAGTTGATGGAATTTTAGAATTCAAAATTAATTTTACATTAAATGTATGCTATTCATTGGTCATTTAATATTATGGCTTGCACCTGGTTTTGTAGTGGGATATTTTGCTCTTGGTAAAAGTGTAATACATACTATTGCTTAAAAAATTCCTCTGGAAAGCTGGCACTGCCAGTCTTACAAGAAATAGAATAATAATCTTTTGCACAGCCATGTGGACAGTTTGTGAAGACTGAATCATGAAAAAGTTTAGTGATGCTGTTTTACGCGGAACCTTTATTTTTTATTTTTAAAATTCATATGCTCTGCTCTCATATATGTTATATAGTTTAATTGATTGTATTTTATATGTTTGTCTCATTATTTCTGCAGAAATTAAATATATCTTACACATTAAGTAACAATATTCTTTTTTGTTTGCTTTACAAAATGATGCAGGCATCTGACTCAACTTACAAGAAGAGGGGGAAGCCCCTTGAACTTTAAGTTTGTTGAACATCATAAGGTTAGTTTTTCCCTAATCTGCACCACCTCCAAGCATGACAATGGACAATTTACTAATTTTATCTAGCTTTTGCAGACCCCTGCATTTACTTTTACTTCTACCGGTGATGAGAGTGTATGGAATGTGGATGGAGAGATTTTTCAGGCACACCAACTTTCAGCTCAAGTGTTGAGAGGTCTTGTATCCATGTTTGCATCTGGTCCCGAAGTTTAATCGTGGACGTGGCTACTTGCTTTGAATTGTTTTGGCTATGCCATTAACAGGAACCAGAATGAAAGCATAATTAACACCAAGGTCTTGTATATAATATATATCTATCTACCAATGTAACTACATCACTAAGTGGAAGGTTTGGGACTTGTAATCATGCAAGGAAATTTTTTATTCATAGGAATATATATATATATATATATATATATATATATATATATATATATATATATATACAATTTTTGTGCTTTGTTCATAATTTTCTGTTGGCGATCGCAATATATGGAAGAAGGCTTGATCACATCACGATTTTCTATGTACATTATTATTCTTATACCATGAACATCTAATACAAGTTAGTTTAATATTGTCATTGTTAAGTAAGATGTTGCTTGTGTAGTTGTATGGACAATGTAGTTATTTAATTTATGTAGCAAAGTCATGGTTGTATTTTTAACATATTTTAAAGGATTAATTTTTGCTGTCTTCCAAATTTTTGGAGAACCTTTAAAGTTTAGATATCATTTTAGTCTTTCACTTTTTTTTTTTTTTTTTTTTAAATTATTTTTTT
>Ga0209489_107589_pt1 | contig 15932 bp, 18 predicted proteins | sample SiratrowhiteBW_FD_187527 | JGI IMG/M metagenome (GOLD analysis project Ga0209489, IMG submission 187527) | Root nodule microbial communities of legume samples collected from California, USA - Siratro white BW (SPAdes) (version 2) | ecosystem: Host-associated > Plants > Roots > Nodule | place... | reverse complement strand
TCCTGGATAACTATATTCTACTATGTGTATCTGATCTTGATTTGAAGACCAAAATTTATGTTGTTTATAGACTTCACATTTCTTAACTATAGGTATTGACCAATTATGTAAAGAGTTTTCTATTTCTGCAATTTGTAATTCTTTTTCTTTATTATGTTCTGTGTTTGATGAAGAAGAAGAAGCTTCTTGTTACGGAGTTCTAATCATTATTTGTTTATCTTTGTTTCTTAATCCTATATCACTTAAGGTTCTAAGAAGATTCGTCATTCTTAGTCTTTCCCTGATTTCCATGCTACGGGACCACTGCTGACCAACGGTCTTACTACCTCTCACTCAGGCTTTACTGCCGGGACCACAGCTGACCAACGTATAAACGCCTCTCAGCGCTACCCTAGAAACCACTTAAAGAACTAAGAACAACAAAGGTTCTTATTACCTTGGATGATACAGTCTTAAGACTCAAAGTTTAACAAATAGTAATTATAACCTTAGCAACTTAGTCGCTTAATCTTCTAAGCAACACAGTTACCTATCTCTTTTATTTATTCTTTAAGAAGATTTATATTATTTTGATAATTTTGTATCATGGATCGATAAAGTCTGGGTCTAATCAACCTATCTTCTGAATAACGTTTATATTTATCTAATTTAATTTGATCTCTTTTGATAATCTCAGCTATATGAGTTAATGGATGCGGATTCATTAATGGTCTGAGAACTAAAATCGTTCTATGATTATGTATTATTCCTGTGTAAACGATTCTAAGATTCCCCTGTGGGTCTCGGTATCTATTATGGTTCATAATTAAACAATACAATTTTTTATACTTCTTAGGTTTTTCTTTAATAATCTAATAACTAGTTTGTAATATTCTTTCATTCTATGATTCCATTATGGGTTGGTTATTCTTTCTGTAGAAGTGTAATTTTTTTCTAATTTGCTCCTATATTTGTTAAGGAGGATAAAAGTGTTTTTAATGGGATGAGGATGTCTTCTTTTAAGTCTTAAGGTTACTAGCTGTCCTGTGATAGGATTATGATAATAAAGGACAAGTTTACTTATTAATCCAAATATGTGAGGTTGTACAGGATTATTGAGAAGGAAAACTTCATTATCTGGGTTCATACTTCTACTTCCCCCCAGAAAAACCAAATATAAAACTTGATAATGAAAACAATTATGCAAGCATTAATTCAGTTAGGATTATTACAGAGATCTCTCTACCATAAAGCATTATAGCACAAAGCTTAATAATTTCATATATAAAAAAGAAATTACTGAAGAGTTAAAAAGATAAAAAATAAAAATAACAACAATGAAGTCTAAAAGAGTTATCAATGCAAAATTACCATATATTGGAACACAGGTTCCCGACAACGGCACCAAAGACTTGTTAGCATTTTTTTCCACTATGATGGCAAGTGCAATGTTAACACTCTTTGCATTCAATGGCATGTGCATCAGTTGCTCATGTCGTAAGTAATAAATATATTATTTTCTCGTAAGGGACTTATGCAATACACAACAATAATTACAATTATAATAAAATTATACCAAAGAACAATTTCATAGTTTAAGTGGTTTATGTGATAAAATAAATTATGCAAAACAAATTAAATATTTTTATAATTTTGTCAAATCTAAGATGGAAGAATAAGGTTAAGGATCGATGATATGAATATTGCTAGGGTTAAACTTCACCATACCTCCCTCTCATGCATCAAAATAATTTTCCTAACTATTGTCAATGTCAACCCACAATAATACCCCAACTCTAATTCCTTAGGTAAATAAGCCTAAGTTTTGCTATTAACCGTCAATCCCTTAATCGATTATATAGAAAAGACTTGTTTTAGTAACAAAGGTTTAAGACAACAAATGAATCATGATCTATTTCTAGATATAATCTTTCATTAGGTATTCCAATTTAGATCCTGATTACTAACAATATTTTGCGATACTTTTAGAATCAAAGTGTCAAGTTATGAATCAACACAACAAGCATTAAGCGCATAATTAAAATACTGACACTAAAAGGAAAACATACATATATAAACACAATATTGATTACATGAGAGTTTGGTAGGTTACATCTAACCTCAACAACAATGGTTTTAGTTCCACATAAACATGAGAACCCTAAACTTACAAGATGAACAGTGGAAGAAGAAAATTACACAAAAAACCCTAAAGTTGTCGTCCAAAACTAACTCTTTTTATCCCCTGTCTCTATGTATCTAAACCCAACACAAGCACTCTATGGGCCCTAGAGAAGAAAGTGTCGGGCTCAACTATCTTCTCTAAGACCCAAGATCCAACTCGCACTCGACTCAACTTTAGTGGCGTCGGGAGCGACTTTCTCCTTTATGCGCCTTCTATGCTCTATCTTCCTTCATGCATCTTCTGTGTCCTTCTTCATGGTCTTCAATATTTTTCTCTAAATCCAGTGCTTTTTGTTCTCTTTTTAGGAAAAATAAGGGAAATTAGTGCAACTTACCAACTTAACGCAAGTAATCAATTTATTAATAAAAAACAAATAAAATAAGGAAATAAGCAGGGTTCACGTTTAGAAAGAGTTGATTTCATAGTAAAAATTGGGTTCAAAATATGATAAAAATAATTGTTATTACTAAAATAAAGAGAAATAGATATAGGGTTAATTCCCTTGTGTAAAAATATACACAAACAATTGTTTATTTATAGATAATTAAAAGTAAAAAAAATAATAAAATAACAGAGAACATGGGCTAAGCCGGTTATACTCAACACTCCCCCTCAAGCTAGTGTATATAAATTGTATGTACCAAGCTTGTTACAAATATAATCAATCTTGGGACCCCTTAAAGATTTGGTGAAAATGTCTGCTAATTAATCATTTGAATTAACAAACTCAGTCTTGATGTCTCCAAATGTAATTTTTTTCTCGAACAAAATGATAATCAATTTTAATATGTTTAGTCCTCTTGTGAAAGATGGGATTTGAGTTAATATGAAGAGTAGCCTGATTATCACATATGAGTGTCATTTGAGTGACCTCTCCAAATTACAATTCTTTTAGTAACTGTTTGAGCTAAATAAGTTCACAGACAGCTAAGGCCATGGCTCTATGTTTAGCTTCAGCACTAGATCTTGCCACAACATGTTGTTTCTACTCTTCCAAGATATCAAATTACCACCAATAGAAACACAATATCCAAAAGTAGATATTCTATCCGATGGAGACCCTTTCCAATCTGCATTTGTATAACATACAACTTCAGTATGGTCATTATGACCATATAGCAGGCCTTTTCTAGGAGAACCTTTATTGTACTTCAATATACGAGTAACTGCATTCAAATGATCAACACATGGAGAGTTAAGGAATTGACTCACCACACTAACTGCAAAAGAAATATCAAGACGAGTAACAGTAAGATAGTTCAGTTTTCCAACTAATCTTCTATACTTCTCAGGATCTAAGAGGGGCTCCCCCTGACTAGGTAGAAGTTTGGCATTAGGGTCCATGGGTGTCTCAACAACTTTAGAATTCCTTAACCCTGTTTCTTCCAAAAGATCCAATGCATACTTTCTTCGAGAGATAACAATACCATGATTGGATTGCGCTACCTCAATCCCCAAGAAATATCTAAGTTTACCAAGATCTTTAGTCTGAAAATGGTAACAAGTATACTATTTAAGTTGAGAAATGCCATGGTGATCACTACCTGTAAGAACAATGTCATCAACATATACAACTAGATAGATACACCCAACATTCGAATGACGATAAAAAATTGAATGATCTGCCTCACTGCGAGTCATACCAAATTCTTTAACAACACTACAAAACTTTCCAAACCAGGCCCTGGGAGATTGTTTGAGACCATGTAAAGATTTGCGGAGATGACATACCAATCCAGAAGACTCCCCCTGAGCAACAAAACCTGGAGGTTGCTCCATTTAAATTTTTTCCTGCAAATCCTCATTAAGAAAAGCATTTTTGACATCCAGTTGATAAAGAGACCATCTTTGAAAAGCTGCCATGGTTATAAATAGGCGAACAAATGCCATTTTTGCCACTGGAGAAAAAGTATCACTATAGTCCAAACCAAAACTTTAGCCACAAGACGATCTTTGAGACGATCAATAGTGCCATCACGACCAACTTTGATAGCAAAGACCCACTTGCAACCAACAACAAATTTCCCAGAGGGTAAAGAAATGAGTTCCCAAGTTCCACTATTCTGAAGAGCATTGAGTTCATCAAGCATAGCTTGACACCAAACAGGATGGGCTAAAACATCACCTACAGATTTTGGAATAGACACTGAAGAAATGGATGAAAGGCCAACATAAAAAGGTTGAGATAGTCTATGATAGCTCAAGGCATTATAATGTGGAGAGGTATTACGGGTAGAACGTATACCTTTACGAATGGCAACGGGAAGATCAAGTTCAACTGTCGAAGTCGGAGGGGACGAAAGATCTGACACCAGAGGAGAATCACTTGGTGGATGTTGGGAAGTTTGACGATGACTATAAACCTTAAGAGGTGGTGAAAGAGATGACTCCATAGGAATATTAGGCACAACAGGAGAATCACAGACAACTGGAATATGTATTTGATTAGATGAAGACGCAAGAGGAGAAAATAAAGACTTAAAATAAAAAGAAGGTTCAGTAAAGGTAACATCTGCAAAAATGAAATAACGATTAAGTGAGGGTGAAAAACATTTATATCCTTTTTGAGATCTAGTGAACCCTAAAAAGACACATTTATGTGACTGAACAGATAATTTATCAAGCTCGAGACTAAAATTGTGAACAAAGCATGTAGATCCAAAAACTTTAGGGGGTAAGAGATGGAGAGACTCATGAGGAAACAAAACAGAGTGAAGAATTTTATTTTCTAAAACTGAAGATGACATATGATTAATAAGATAACATGTACTAAGAATAGCGTCACCCCGAAAAACATTGAGGAACCCCACCATGAATTAAAAGAGTACGAGAAGTTTCAACAAGATGTCTATTCTTGCGCTCAGCAACCGCATTTTGTTTAGGTGTATAAGCATATGAAGTTTGGTGAAGAATGCCATGAGATTTCATAAAAGTGTTAAAAGAATGAAAAAGATACTCACGAGCATTATCACTGTGTAAGATTCGAATTGAAACTCCAAATTGATTTTTAATTTCATTAAAAAAAGTTTGAAATATAGAAAATAACTCAGAACAATTTTTCATTAAAAATAACCAAGTGCATCTTGAAAAATCATCAATAAAAGTAATAAAATATTAAAATTCTAAATTAGACTTAACACTACTTGGTCCCCAAATGTCAAAGTGAACTAAGGAAAAAGGATGAAGCACATTAGGAGACACTATTAGGAAAAGAACTGCAACTATGTTTTCCTAAAAAACATGGCTCACAAGATAAACTGGACAACTTGGATAAATTTGGAACAAGTTGCCACATCTTGGCAAGACTAGGATGACCCAATTGCGCATGAAGGAGAGATGGAGAATCCGTAACTGTGCCAACATGTGTAGTTCTTCGGAGGTAATAAATGCCATGAGACTCACATTTGGTGCTAATTATCCGTCTGAACTCCGGTTCTATAAACAAATAGAATCTTTGGTGAAAGAAACAACACAATCAAGGGAACGAGTGAGACGACTAACAAATATTAAATTAAAAGGTGACCCAGGGACATAAAGAACATTATCAATAGGCAAAGAAGGAAAGAGATGAATAATACCAACACCATGGGATGAGACCTTAGAACCATTAGCCATGGTAATGGAAGGTAAATGGCCAGAGGTAGACAAAGAAAAGAAAAAGGATTTATTACCAATAATATGATATGTGGCACCTGAGTCTAGAACCCAAGAACCAAGAGAATTATAGTGGGTGAGCCCAGCAAAAGAGATAGCTGTATGTGCAACATATGCAGTGGAACTATAGTTTTGACGAGCCTCATACCATTTAAGAAATTAATTAAAAATAGTAGGTGGACCTGAGGTATCAGATAAAGTAAGATCCATGGTAGATGGTGGCATAGGAGCAGCTTGGACAACCGCAACAGTTGAAGAAGCGGTAGCGGTAGCCTTGGAAGAAGCCATAAAGGAGAGAGAAAAATGCTAAAACTCAAACGGACTCCGATTAAGATGATGAGGACAGATCCAGAACACTCGCAGCACGACAATCATAACGACGTTAATCGCTTCCGGAAAAGACGTCTGACGCGCCGCCATGCGCGGCGGCAGCGGTGACGTGAACAGAGACAAAAACGGAGCGTTAAGTCGCATCGCTGCTCTAATCGTCTCAATTCCAACGACACGATGGTCGCCTGGATGAGGCACTCCTGAAGGTGATGTCGTCAACCCAGGCGATGAGGGCAGTGACAGCAACGACAACGGGGGAGCTGGATGATGACGGTGAACAGTGGGTTCACGAAAAAAAGATTTAACCCTAGGCTCTAGATACCATATTAAATTAAAGAGAAAGAGATATAAGGTTAATCCCCTTGTGTAAAAATACACACAAAGGGTTGTTTATTTATAGATAATAAAAGTAAGAGAAATAATAATAAAATAACAGAGAACATGGGCTAAGCCTGTTATATTCAACAGTTATCATGTATTAGTCGTAAATGTAGCAAGTAATAAATATATTGTTCTCTCCCAAGGGACTTGTCCAATACACGACAATAAATATAATTATAACAAAATTAGACTACAAATAATTCCCAAGTTTGAATTTTTATGTGAGAAAATAAAATTAAAATAATTAAAATATATTTTTGTATTTTTAATGAATACTTGGAATGTGGAAAAATAATAGAGAGGATATGGAATGCAATTGCTACAATTAAACTTTCATAACCTCACTCTTATCCATAAAATTAATTACCTTCTTTCCAAACAAATGTCAATGTCAACTCACAATAATAACCAAACCCTAATTCCTTAGGTGAATGAGCCTAATCTTATTTATTAAGGATAATTCCTTGATCAATTATATAAATAGAACTTGTAATCCTAAAGGGTCTTCAGACAACAAAAGAATCATGTTATATTCCTACACACAAGCTTTCATTTGGTATTTCAATTCAAATCCTGATTACAAATATATTTCCCAATATCCTAGCAATCAATTATCATGTCATGAATCAACACAACAAGCATTAATTCATAGAATCAAAATACTAACATTTGAAATAAAAGCATCTAAGTAAAGATATATTTAAGAAAATCAATATTGATTACATGAAAATTCATACTGTTACTTCTAATCCCAACAAGATAGAAAGATGAACTATTGAGGAAGATGGATATACAAAGAGGAGAAAAGGAAAACCCTCCAAATCCTAGTCATCATCCCAAGGCTAATTTTTTCTGACTCCCATCCTCCAGATGGAGTGGAGTCTCCAAAATGGAGCAGTGTCCAGAGGTGTCTAACCCTAATGCAAAGAATCCTATAAAAAAAATTCTTATTTACGACGTCAGTGCTCGACCTAGATAAAGTGGCATCAGGAACAATTGGATTCTATTACATTCTAATAAGCCCAAATGGTGTCAGTCTCAACATGTGTGGCAGCTGCTGTAATTCCATATGTATGCTCTCAGGGTGATTGGGGTCTGCCTAGCTCTAGTGGTGTCGGCTGTAGTTAGTCTGCGCCAATTTTTAACTTTTATCTCCCTTATTATGGGCTCAAATCCTGGTCTTCTTGACCCAATTGCCTCTTGTTCAATTATTTAACAAGATTAACGGGATTTAGAGTAAAAATTAAAAACTCAAGTAACCAATTATTTATAACAAATAACAATTTATTTAAAAAAATAAAAACATAGGATTTAGAAGCTTCCAAGCTTAGAAATAATTGATTTCATTATAAAAATAAGCCCAAAAATATCATAAAAAATAAATGTTATCAACAACCCAAGGAGCATAGTATGTTATCTTGATCTTTACTTCTTTGATAAAAGATGTGAACCGGTGCTCCTATTTGTGTGCCTAAACCAAGTTTGCACCACAATATAAAATATTTGCATCCTTATTGGTCTTTATATGACCTTTGTTATACGATCATGTGTACTTGCAAAAAAGTCTTATGTTCTATTTAACCCTTTCTTTCTAGAGCCTTCATCTACATTCACAAGAAAGAAAGGAAGAAATTTTGTCTTGAAGGAATTTGGTGAAAATATTGCATAATATCTTGCTTTGAAACCTTTTGAAATATCCATGATCACATGTGTATCTTTCCTTACTCTATTTGTAACTTTTTTTGAACTTTCAGTATACATATCTCTGGTGTATACCTATGTCTTGTTACGTTTTAAGTAATTTTTGTGCAACTTGAATAATTGTACTTGCATGTGAAATTTGGTTGTAGTCAATTCCTAAAACTAAAAATTAAGCAAATAATTTATGTGTATAAGTTTATAGCACAATTATACTTTATAAATTGATGGAAAATCATCTAAAGGACTGTAGAGTAAACCTTTAACAAGGTCCATGGCTAAAAGACTGAAGGAGGAAGGACTTCAGAAGGACCTTCTTTTATGGAGAGTGAATGTTATTAGACCTTATTTTCTTTTCTTCTTAGCCTTGTAAAAAAGTATAAGAGCTTATATAAAAATTAGGAGTACATATTTTGTATAGGACTAGTTTAATCTTGTATCAAAAATAGAAGCATAAGTAAGCTAATTTTGGGCCTAATTGAGGGTTTGACTTGGGGAGTCAAAGCCCTAAGGTTCAAACCTCCTCATTAAGGAAGTCAGAACCCTAATTGAGGAGGCCAAAAGAAGTCAACAAACAGCCTCAGACACCACCCATACTGTAACAACCTAAAAAAATTATCATTTGAATAGAAGTGGTAAAAGTGGAATGAGCACCTAATTATTTTATTATTAAACTGAAAACAAGTTGCAAATGTTTTGTAATTGTTTTAGTAGATTTCTGAGGTAGAATTTTGTAATACTTTAGTTTTTAAATGATTACCATATGTTGAAGAATCTTAATTACGATTAGTAGAATGCTTAGTTTATGCATGTTATTTTTGGGATGTTACACATACGACTATGCATCAACCTAGAGCACATGGAAGCTTCTAAACACTTGAAAAATCAAAGAAGTCGACAATGTGGTAATTGGAGAAGTTTGGAGCGCCTCTTTTACATATGCAACTTCATTTTGCAGTTTTAGTCCCACATCTCGTAGTCCTTGAAATTTAGGAGCCCCAAGCCAATAAATAAACTCCCCAACTTTTGTACTCATCTTGATATTGAACATTAATTGAACTGCTAATTGAATGCATTATTCCTTTTCTTTTGAGGTCTCTAAAATGTGAGTATTCTCCTAAGGGATTTTCTCCAGTGAACCTTCCTTGGAAGAGGAACCTTAGTTCTGAGTTTCCTTTGTGAAACTTGAAAAAAAGTTTGAATTTTCTTTTGGATCTTCCACTACCGCCACGAAAGCTTCCATCATAAATACTCTAAAATATAAATTAAACACAGGTCAAAATATGGGCTTTAATTAATTCTATAAGTTCAATTACAAAAGTCTAAGATTCAAAAAGAAAAATTGAATCTACATAGGTTCTTATAAATATTCAACAAATCAACCTCAATTTCTAAAAGTCATAAAAAAATAGCAGAGACATACAAATCTAGAAAACAATAAGTCAATTTTGAAGCAATATAAATTTGGAATTCAATACAAATAGAATAAGCCAAAAATAATATTTATAGGAAATGTTATGGCTAAAATAGTGAGCAAAGGTCAAATGAGCTGAAAAAACAAAATTAAAGAAAATGTGTACAATTAACCAAATTTATTACTAATAAATCAAATAAGTTAAAAAAAACTAAAAATAATGCATATGGAAAGTGCTTCCATTGTACAAGTTATAAATATGTCCAATAAATGTGTCATCAAGTCCATACTTAGGCCCATGTTTACTTCATTATATAGCCTAAATGTTATCTAAACTTGTACATAAATGATTTTTTTTAGCTTTTTAGTTTTAGTTTTTTTTCCTTTTCTCTCTAAATTTTCCTTTTCACTCTTTTTCTTCTTATCCCAATTTCGTTGTGTACTTTTCATCCATGGAGAATTAACTCTTGATGATCAATTCACAGAATTAAGATAAAAAAAGGTCATATTGGTTTTTGCACCAATAGTTGAATGCTCCGAGTTTGTTCTTATCTTCTCTAATTTCAAATTTTCACTTTATGATTACAATTGGTGTTTCTGATAAAAATCAAATTATGAATCAATTAAATCTTGATTTGATAATTAGATATGAATTAGATCAAATGATACTTTGATTTGATTCATATAATCAATTTAATTAATCAATTGAATTGGATAATTGTTCAAACTTGGATCCGAATCTTTAAATAACTGTAATGAGATGAATTGTTCAATTTTTGAATCTGTGATTTACCACACCATGGATCAAGAAGATGAATCTTCAATATGTACATTAGATAACTCCAATTAATCCTCAATTTATTAGATTGAAGATTTTGACGAATGGGAAGAATATGAGCATATGTGCACCATATTGTTAGCTTATTTTGCTATAATGACAAGTGTACTAGTCGAATGTAGCAAGTAATAAAATTATTGTTATTTCCAAAGGATATGTGTAATACAAAAATAATAACTACAATTATAATAACTTCAGATAAAGAAAAATTCCATAAATTGATTATATGTGTAGAAATTAAAAACAATTTAAAAGAATATTTTATATTTTTATCAAAGTTGAATGCAGAAAAAAGAATTAACAATAATGTGATAAATTTGCCAAGGTTAAATCTCACCAATCTTCACTCTCATGCACAAAATTTTTTACTTTCTTTCCTATTATTAATAAATGTCAACCCACAAAAATACTCAACCCCAATTTCTAAACAGATGAGCGTAAGATTATCTATTAATCGTCAATTCCTTGATTAATTATATAAAACAATCTTGCATTCTAACAAGGGTCTTAGGACAAAGATTGAATCACATTTTATTCCTAGACATGAGCTTTCATGAGATAATTTAATTCAGATATAGGTCCAACAAATATTTTTTAATACTATCAAGAATTAATAATCGAGTTATGAACTAACACAACAGGTACTATGTATAAAATTAAAATATTGATGCAATGAAAGGAAAGACACAAATATTAAAACAAAAATGATTACACGAGAGTTCAGAAAGATTTAACCTAATCTCGACATTAAAGAATTTAGTTCCTCATAAACATGAGGGTCCCAAACCTTACCATAGAGTAGTGGAATACGAAAAAGAATCCACAAGAAGTACTAAGACTGCTTTCCCATAGTAAATTTCAAGCCCCAATAGCCTAACATGTCTAACCCTAATATGAGCAACTATTATATAAACTTGAAATTTTGATGCTCGTGCCCAACCCAGGTCAGTTGCGTTGGACACCAATAACTTTTGTTATGGTTATAAGCGCCAAGCCCTAACCTGTGTCGAGTGCATTTCTCTATATTTGCTCTCGGGTCCTCTTGCGCCAAGCTCAGGTTTGTTGAGTCAGGCTTGACTTCTTTTAATCCAATTTTACTCTTTTCTCTCACTCCTTAAGGCTTCAATCCCTCTTCTTATAATCCAATGCTTTTGTACTCAAATTCAATCAAAATATCAGAAAATAGCAATCAAATCCTTTTTCTAACTCTCATAATCAATTATTAACAAAATTCAAATAAAATTGAGACTTAAGCAAATTTTAAGTATGGAGATAGTTGATTTTTTTCATAAAATAGGTCAATATTAACATGTAAATCTACTCTATCAGCTAGAAAACCTAAGAGCAAGGGTAGAGAAATGTGTTTGACGCAGATTTTATGGGTCTGGCATAGATTGGGCTTCAGAGCTTGGATTGCTTCCAAAGTTAGCATTATTTTGTCTCCACCTTTGTTTGAAATTTTGAAAAGGATTGTTGGAGAAGTTTTGTCTCCCTTGATTCCCCATATAGTTGACTTGTGCACCATGGGAATTATAAGGCATCTAACTGAATCCATTAGCATGGTTTCCTCCACAAAAGTCACATCTCATGACAGGTTAAGTAGGAACATTGGCAACTTGCATGGCCTGAATCTATTGGGGCAATTTTTCTTCTACTGATTTAGGGTTTCAATTTGTTGGGAAAGAAGTTTGTGTTGAGCCAAAAGTGCATATTGTGAATTCAATTCTAGCACTCCCTTCTTCTATTGTGCAGGCGTCCTCTCATGATGACCTCTCAGATCAATATAGACTCAATGATAATGATGGCTTCTTTTGCAGTCTTGAATAGAATTGATCCACTAAAAGATCATCACTAAAAGATCATCTTGTTTTGAGGTTGGATTGCAGATTATTTGCACTTGCATCTTCATTTTAAACCCATGATTAAGGAATTTTCTTAATAGATCCTTGACTATCTCCCACACTTCACATAGTGGTTCATCAAAACCTTGCACAAATGTCGCTATAATAGTCTTTGTCTCTGTATTCTTGGATGGTAGGAAGAAAAAAGCCAATAACATTTTATCAACATCCTTCCAATTGGTCAGACTTTGATAGGCTATGATTGCAGCCATGCCTTTGCTTTCTCGGTCAATGAGAATGGAAACAACCTCAAGAAAAGTGTCTTTTCATCTACTCCCATCACACCTACTGAATCACACAACTCATAGAAAGTGTACAGATGAGTGAGGTTCATCATGATCCAAACTAGAGAACTTATTAGTTGTAGCAGTGAACGCTTCATCTTAGCAATTTTCACGTTCATGGTTAGCCTCACAATGCTTGTGAAGTCGCCAATAACCAATCAAATTCCCTACAGTCCTCCTTTTGTTTTGAGTCTGATTATGTGTCTAGTTTGCTTCTTCCATCTCTGCTTTCTGAAAAAGTTATAGACTTTGAGAAGACGACGATTAAACAACTTGTTGACTAGGGTTTCCTTGTCTTCTATATCAAACAAATTTCTTCATGCAGTTCTTTCGATCTCTAGATCTACAAGTAGTAGTTATGAACAAATTGTCCTCCTAATACGGATAGACCCTTGCATACAAAAGAACACAAAACCCTAAAACCACAAATTAGTATATAAATTAAAAACAAAAATAAAAGTAAATATAAAAATTTACAAAAGAACAATTGTTATATATTGAAATACAAATTCCGACAACGACACCAAAAACTTGTTAACTTATTTAGCTATGATGGCAAGTGTGTCAGTCGTAATGTAGCAAGTAATAAAATCATCGTTCTTCCCAAAAGACTTGTGCAATATAAAACAATAACTACAAGTATAATAAATTCATATTTAAGAAGAATTTCATAAAATGATGATAGGTACAAAAATTAAAAACACTTAAAAGAATAATTTATGTTGTTATCAACATAGAAAAGGGATTAACAATAATATAATCATTTGCTAGGATCAAGTCTAACCAATCTTCATCTAATAAAATGTTTTATTTCTTTCGTATCATTAATCAATGTCAACCTATAAAATTACTCACCCCATTTTCTTAATGAATTCTTTTTAAAGAATTTACTTACAACTTTTTTCTTATTTTTATTATTATTTTGTATCTTATTTTAATTATTATTACATATATTATTTTTAAGATTTTTTTAATATTATTGAGAATATGCTCCAAGAGAAAATTACACCCGCGTCCCATACAAGCATAAAGAACTTACTTTAACAATACGCCACATAAAATTTTTTATTAGTATTCTTATTATGACTATTGTTAATTATGATTTTTATGATTAATAAATAAATATTAATATTAATATTAACAACAATATTAATAATAACAACAATATTAATAAACATATTAATATTCATATTTGTATTAATTATATTATATAAATTAATAATAATATTCATAATAATAATAATATTAAAATTAATAATAATGTTGATAATAATAATAAAATTAATAATAATAACAATAATAACATTAACAATAATAATATTAAAATTAATAATAATATTAATTATAATATTATCAACATTAATAATAATATCAATAATAATAATAATAAAATTAATAATATTATTATTCACATTAATAATAATAATGTTTACATTAATATTAATAATAATAATAATATCAATAACATTAATAATATTATTAATAATAATAACAACAACAACAACAACAACAATAATAATAATAATAATAATAATAATAATAATAATAATAATAATGTAATTGGTATCTGATTAAATTAGAGATTAATTTAGAATATAATGGTATAAGAGACTAAAACTTTGTTAGTTAATGTTAGATACCAATTATTTTGACTTAATTGGTCACTAAATTCAATCATTACGCTTATTTTGTAGTTACTTAGCAACCAAAACTTAATTTGGTGATTATTTTGGTCACAATTAGCAACCATTTTATTCAGTAGCTAAAAATTAGTATCTAAATAGTTTTTTTTTATAGTGCATGAAATCTTAAGATTGTGTTCCAAGAATGAATTTCGAGCCCCAATACCCGCTAAAATGATCATAAGATATAATATCAATTAATTTTACACAACATACAATATAAAACATTGTGGATAACCTACTTAGATCTTGTTTAATGAATATGACGACTTCTTGTATCAAATATAATATTCCATATTTTCTCTTAATTAATTATTATATTTTTCTTAATCAAACATAATAAAAAGTATGAGGCTTTTTTCTATAAAAAAAATATCAAAATAAATGTAAAAAAAATTAAATAAAATATTATCAAATAAGCAATATAAAAAGAATACGTTCTCTAAAATTATTCAAATTCAAATACATCCAAAATATATTCCTATGAGTTGATCTCCCACTACCTAAATTAACACAACACTTAATAATATAAAATTTTCCAAAAACTAAAAAATATCTTCATTTTATCAAAATTGCATTTATTTTTTTATGTATCCGACATCATTATATTTCCCTCTTCTAAAGTTGTAAATCATATCTTTCTTAAAACTACAAATTTTCAATCCAAAAACTTCATCAAAATTAATTTTCGTTATATTCTTACGACAATATTTGAACAAATAACCATAACATATTGTCAAAATATTTTTTCTCCTTAAAAAAAAAAATCTTTTCTTTTCTCCAATTTCAATCGTGACCATAATATATAATAATAAATCAATCTTTCCTTATATTCGTACCAATTTTAAGATACTCACGTTACATGCTCTCAAATATTTGTGGGTTCTCAATCCTTTTTGTTTAACAATAACATATAACAATCATAAACATAGTGAAGTAGATAAAGAATAAACTTCTCTTACAATTTAATAAAATAATAAACTACATAAAAGACACTTCTCTAACAAAAGTATTAAACTCCATAAAAGACTTGTCATACAAAACTAGTGAAATCCATAAAAGACTTCCCTTACAAAAATAATAAATTCTATAAAAAACTTCCATTATCTTATTTTCACTATTTGAACTATACTTCCTTCTTAATCAACACCTATTATTTTCTCTATTCCCTTCTACATTTACTCTCAATTTGAAGCCTTATTACTCTTAATTGTCATCAATAAGTAGTTATGTTAAATAATAAATAAATAAGCAAGAACTATTAATTATATATTTATATAAATGTAATTTGTTATTGGTCCTCAAAGGGAAGGCATATGAAAAACTTTAGAGGAAAAGAAAGAGGAATTTTGCATGTAGTGTGAGAACGAAGGAAATATATATATAAATATATATTCAAATTTATCAATTTAAATTTAATTAAAATGTATATACATTTATTATTTTTGCATGTAAATTAAAAGCAGAAGAAAAATTGAAATAAATTATGTTACCATCTAAATTAATTTAATATTAAAGTATATATATATATATATATATATATATATATATATATATATATATATATATATATCTTAATATATATA
>Ga0209489_107580_pt1 | contig 15949 bp, 8 predicted proteins | sample SiratrowhiteBW_FD_187527 | JGI IMG/M metagenome (GOLD analysis project Ga0209489, IMG submission 187527) | Root nodule microbial communities of legume samples collected from California, USA - Siratro white BW (SPAdes) (version 2) | ecosystem: Host-associated > Plants > Roots > Nodule | place: USA... | reverse complement strand
AACCAAACTTAAAATATATATATATATATATATATATATATATATATATATATATATATATATATATATATATATATATATATATATATATATATATATAAAGATAGATGAAAATATATTTTATTTTCATTTATTTTATGTATACCGACGAAGGCAAAATCATATTAGTGTTTGTTTGTCCCATTTTTATTAAATTATTTTATTTTATTGAGTTAAAATTTAACTATTGTAATAATTTTTATTATTGTACATATTAATATGTATATTAATTTTAATTTTAATATATTTTAAAAAACATATTTATTTATTAATGTGTTGTTATATTAAAATCTGAGATATTATTTAAAAGACTTAAATTTAATATGAAAGGAATTTGAAAATTATAAAAAGCACTCTATATAAGATAAACACATTAGTACTTGAATGAAAAAGATATCATTTTCAAATCAGATTTATTTTAATAATTATGCTATTCTGTGTAGTATTGTGAAATTAAAATAATTATTCATTTTCTTAAGGAACTGAATAAGAAAAAGTCACATAATTAGATCTAGTAATATCTATAAAATTTATCCTCTAAACAGTTAGAATATATAGATAATTAATAAATATAATATATAGTATCATATCCAACGTAGTTTAAAATTTAATTCTTTTCATAAGAGTTTTACATTTATAATATAAAACAAAATTCTCAAAAAAAAAAAATAAAAATAATCTAGAGAGTTTAAAATATAAAATCACAAAGTTTAAATCTTTTATTTTAACCAAAATACCATAATTTAGGTACTCATATAGATCATATCATCACATTTTCATTTCTAGTTCTATACAGTAACACATGATATAGATATAATGACTCATATACCAAAACAATTTACTCTATTTTTAGAAAACTCTTGTATTGAATTAGACTCAAAGGTCTGCACTTGTGATACTAAATCCTAATGTGAGTCTGCATAGTCATAACACAAAGATTCTATTAATTTATAATCAATCTTCATATGACAGGATTAATCCATACTGAAGTAATCAGTTTCTTTTCACACCGTGACCCATTAATATGAACCTCTTTCGACTCTCACCACCTGATAATTTTTATCTATATGATTCCAATCCATGAATAGAGTTAAAATAACTCCTTGACGCAAATCCTTGGACAATATTCATCCTAGCAATCTGGACATGGTATCTTATTTCTTGAAGATACTCTATCTAGATCACATACCACATATATTTAAAATCATATCATATATCATATATCATATTTTTCACTCATACATTCATACACTCTTCAATTTCAAGTTCAAATATATAAAAGAACTTAAAATTATACAATATAAATCAATATTAACTATGACTTTAAAAAAAATAATTTATCTAAATTTCAAATAAAAATTACCCTATAGCAAGTACTTCAGGTATACATACATTAGGTATACATATATAAATCAATTAGACTACACTAACATCAACATTGTGATTATATATTCATTATTTATTACGACTATTATTATAATTATCATTATCAATAAATATAATCATCATAATATTAATACCAATAATATTAATATTATTAAAATATTATTAATAATAATATTAATAAAAATCATATCAAAAGTAATATTAATAATAATAATACTAATAATATAATATTAATAACATTATATTAATATTAAAAATAATAATGATAATAATATTATTAAAAATATTAACAATGATAATATTAATAATAATTATAATGATATTAATATTTTTAATAATAATAATAAATTATTATTATTAGTAATAATAATAATTTTAATAAAATTAATAATTAATATTATTTACGAAAAAATTTGAAGGTAATTTCTTACAGATTTAGATATCTGTGTAATTACTTACAGATTTGGATTTGCACGTAATTGCATACGAATTTGGATTAGATAATTATGTATGGATTTTTTTGTAGGTTACTTACGGATCCAAATCCGTATGTAATTATGTACAGATCTAAATCCGTAGGTTATTACCTATATATTTTTTCGTAGGTAACAGATCCATGTGTAGTACCAAAATTACTTACAAATTAGAATCCATATGTAATTATCTATAAATTTTTTGTAGGTAAAATCCGTATATAAATTTGTAGATAAAATACATATAAAATAGATTCGTAAGTAAAATCCATAGGCAATGCTAAATTTACCTACGGATAAAAACCCGTATGTAATTATCTGCAGGTAAATTGATAATTTCTTATAGTGAAATGAGTAGAAAATGAACTTATTCTGTTCAATGAACTTATTCTGTTCAAGAATCTAATGGGACACTCTTACTCTACTCAAAACTAGGAGGTTAGGGTGACTTTCAATCGTTAGTATGATGATAGGTGAAACTAAAGTTTCAGAGAAAATATAAAAGAAAAAAAATAGATTATATTATAAGGGACACTAATTTTATAAAAATGAAATCTAAATAATTAGTTTTCCTATTTATATAAACTTTTCATTTTAATAATAAATATTCATATGTCATCTTCCTAATACCACTTTAATATATTATTCTCTAAGTCTTTACATATTACTATTATACATATTACTATTATCTGAAATAAATTTTCGGGATCTTGCATCTAGTTTATGTTAAAAAGTAATTAAAAATATATATTATATATTTTACCATAATCTAATTAAACCAAATATCTTTTAAATTTTTTATCTTATAAAGTATATATAAAAAAACTTTTTATCATAATAAATTAGTAATATATATACATATGAAATAACAAAATTTAGTATAATATACTTTTATATTTTAAAATTTCAATTGTTATTATGATAAAGTAGACCAGGGTCAAGTGAAGAATACCCATAAACAAGTTCAAAAAGTAAGAGGACAAATATAGTTTTAAAAATATAAAAATTGAAAATAAAAATCGTGAAAGCAAATAATTTGTACCTTGTTGTATTTTTTATCTTTTACATTTAAAGGTCAAGTACCAGCTTAGTGTATAAAAGAGAATGTTGGAGTAATAAAAGCCCTATGCTGTTGGATCGTATTTTAATTTTGAAAAATTATTCTAAAATATAATTTGAAATTTAAAAACATCTATAAAGGTTTTTAATTAAATTTATTAATAATATAAAAACAATGTATACCATCATCTAAATATAAACAATCAGATATGACAAATTTAATAATTATATAATAGTTACTTTAAAGTCATTCATAATTTAGTCATTAATTAACTGAAAACATTAAATTTATACGGACAATACCTAACTTAAAATTATTTAAAATAATTTTTGAAATGAGAAAATAAAATTTATTCAGTATATTTATTGTGAAATATGTTTTTCTTTTTCCTTTGTTTTAGCAAAAGTGAAAATAATATTTAATAAAAAAATATAATATAAAAATATAAATTTATCTGCTACAGAAGATAAAGATAACTAACTGCAAATCCAAGTAATTCGATGAATTTAAAATCGATTTCTGTTACAAAATTAACAATTACATTAGACTCATAAATCTATAAATATAGTTTTATTATAATAATTTAAGTTCTTAGTAATTTGAATATCAGAGAAAGTGAATATCCACTCTATATTTCATGAGTAAAGTATTAACAAGAGAGTCTTCATCATCTCCATTAGTTAAAGTTAATCCTAATACTCTTCAAAGATTTTCATAGAATTCGACTAAAAACATTAAATCTTTTGCTATTAATCTTCACTCAGTATACTTCACATTAAAGTTGGGATACAATAAAATCTTTTGCTCATTTAAAACTGGGTTAGTTCAAAGTCAATCTCAATCCCAATACTTTTCAAAAAGTTTATCTCAATATTCCTCAAAAAGTTTAGTAAGAATCTATAATTGTTTTTATTTTTTATTTATTTTAAAACCAATTAAATCACAACTAATTTTTAAACGTTAGAGAAAAAAAAATCAAAAATAGTTTCGAAAGAGTTTTAAAAATAGTTCTAAAAAACTGGAAATATGCTTAGCCAACAACGGTGAACGAAATTAGCGTATAATTCATTAGTTTATTTATTTTTAAATTTGTAACAGAAAAAACTATAAATATTGTTGTTTCGTGAAAGAGAAAAGTTGAAATTTCTATTATATTTCTTAATAAGCCAAAAAAGATATAGTATCTATAAATAAATATTAAATAAAAATTTTATTATTTAAAAATATAAATACTTTAAATTTTCATTTGATAAAAAAATAATTTATAAGGTGTCATCAACAATCTAGAAGCTATTCTTCGACCAAATCCAGCCCTCGGATCTTAAACAGCATATGCTCAAGAATAATTGTATGCAATGACAATAAAACCAGAAAATTATTTTTATTGACTTTTACATCCCTTATCCTTATCCATCCAACTCAAGGGGTAAAATTGTCTCCGGGTCAAATATGGAGGCCATAATCGTCTTTTGAGTAGCTAAAGTAAGGGGCAAAATCGACAATGTAGTATTTCTGTAATTATGAAAGTCGTTGGAGGGTAAAACCGTAATCGCAAAGAAACATTTTCATATCAATGTGGGGACCACAGCCCCCACCCCACTAACAGCCAAGCAATCTCTATTTAAATCTTTTAAAGGAATAAAATAATCAAATAAATGCTTAGAATATTTCTCCCCTCCCATATTTTTAATACCATTTAATGTATTTGTTTTCAGAATTATCTTTTTCCTTTATTTATCACCGGTATTTTTAAATTTAAATTTATATTTTTTATCAATTTTATGATATTATTCTATTTTTTAATCATAATCTTAATATAAATATTTATTATTACTATTACTATTGCAGTGTAATTTTATTCTATCTTGTAAATTAACATTTAATAATTTTCTTATAACCATGTTATCAATAAAAATTTATAATAATATTTTTAGTGATATTTTATCTTTCAATTACTTATTTGAATAAGTTGAAATATCTCTTAGTAAAAAGAGTCAGAATTATTTTTATGAAAATATTGAAATAAAATAAAAAGGGGACCATCTACATTTTTCAATTTATAATTTTGTCCATAAATTAAGTTTTTTAAATAAGGTAAATGCTAGTGTAGGTTTGTCAAATTCGATTTTAAAAGAATGAGAATCTTAATTTAATCTTTGAGTATGTAAAAAGTAAAAAAATAAAGATAGAAAGTTCATCGGATGATTTTATTATTAAAAATGAAATTAAAAAAAAATTTTGCATTAAAAAATATTTTTTTGAGATTAATTTGATATTAAATTAAAAAAATGTATGGCCTAAGTCCTTTTATTATTATTATTATTATATATATGTATTTATTTTGAGAGACTAAATCAAATCATATTAAAAAAATAAGTTATATTAGGTCTTTTATTTTTCAAACACTTGTGCGACCTACTTTACATTTATCCAATATTTTAAAACTGTTATTTGTCAACTTACAATATTAATTTATATTTTAAAATTTTAATAAAAGTAAAAAATAATATATTTATTTATTTCCTTGGTTTCTTCTCCTTCCTTTTTGATCTATGGAATCCTCTTCCCTCTCTCTCATATGGCTTCTTCGCAAATCCGAATTTTCTCTCTCTAAAACTTTTCTCTCTCCTCTTCTCTCTCTTTCTCCCTACGAATTCATTTTTCTTGTTTCTTTTTCGAGAAAGTTCATTCACATTGCCGATCTGTGTTTGCGTATCTCTTGATTCCGCTCTGATTCTAGCCAATTCCCACACGCGGTGAGTTCTTCGTTTTTTCATTTGTTTTCTGAATTTTTCTTCGTGCGTTACGTCAATTTCCGATTTTTCGTGTTGCTTTCGTTGCCTCTGCTTCGTAGCTGCCACGCAAACTCAAATGCAGCTTGAATTGTGGTCTGTTTTTCTTTTGCGATCGGTTTGTTTCACAAGAGAATGAGGAATGGAAAAGAAAGCCGAGTTCTTTTTCACTTGCTCTCAGTTGAAACAATACTTTATGGATTAATCACAATGGAAAATACCGAAAATTGTGTTTTCGGAATTGTTTCGGACCAGGTTGTATTGAGCTTGCGTATTCTTTATACAAAATTGTTATAATTTTGAGGGGAAGATTTTTTATGGATAGATTGTGAAGAAAACTTCTTCGTCTTTTATACATATACATACATATATTGTGTTTTTGTTTATAGTCCTTGTTTAGATTCTCTCATGGTATAACTTAAAAAAAAAAAAAAAAAATCGTTTTCCATACTTTAAGCTAAACAAAGCACGTTAAATTCACATTTTTTTTTCTTTCTTTTTTGTTTAATTTCTTTGTTGTCTGAATATGGATTCTTTGGTCTGATTTACTTGTTGATTGTGGCTCTGGATTGTTGACCAATAGATTTTTGTTTTTGTGGCTAAGTAGATTAAATAGAGTGATATGAGTTGAATTGTTGGTTGTAATATTGTAGAGGAGTAGAGGGTATGCATCCGTTAGAATTCTTATGCAACAAGGCATGGTTACTGTTGTGTTGTTAGGATCCGAGTATTCATGGGAAGGTTTGTTTTCTGATCAGTGTTATATTTTATTGCTGGGTAGATTAGAGGAGTAAATTCCACGAAGTCTTTGGGCTTAGGGCCCCCTGTAGAGGATTGAAAGACAAATCTTTCACTTGTCTCACTATTGAGCAATATTTTCACTGTTGAATTTGCACAGTGAAATAATATAATACTGCATTTTCCTATTAGTGCACTTTTTAAGTTCACATATTGTTCTCTAATTTGTGTAATTTTCAAAGCACTGACGTCTATATTTTGTACTGCAGGTTATCACTTGTTCTCCAATGTATGGGCTCAGTTTGAAGTCGGTTTAGTCAAACTGAACATGGATATACATCTAAAATGATAAAGACATCACCCGAACACTGGGCTTTCTGAAGGTTGCAACATGTTGACGGACCTCTCCCTTTTTGTAGATAACTTCTACAATGAAAAGTGGATTGTTGATGATACTAAATGCTTCATGCTATATTTTAACTCTAACCCATGTCTGCAAACTAAGTGCCAACACTGTGTTGACAGTTAGCCATCTCTTCATGGAATCTGTTCCAGTCTCTCTGAAGTGTTATTTATAGTGTTGTAATTCTAACAATGGAAAGGTTAGTTTCTACTTATCCATTGACTTGTGCATTGTTTCTTGTCCTTCAATTCTCATTAAATTAAATTGTTTATTGTCTGTTCTTTTCTTCTATTTAGATATAAAATTTTGAGAGAGCTCGGGGATGGTTCTTGCGGTCATGTATATAAAGCCCGTGATATGCGAACACATGAGATTGTAAGAATCTCTTGCTGGCTAGAACAATTCTTTTCAACTTCACCGTATTCATCTACTCATATTCTTTTATTATTCTTGTGCAATTATCCTTTATTGTTGTTAGAATCGTGCTATATAGTAAATGGCTTTTTGAAGTTTCTCTTCCTTGTCAATTTTATATTCTTTTGAGTATTAACTTTGTTGGATATTTTTTTCCCACCAAGCTTTCATGCTTTTATCTATTTGATTCTCTGATAAAATTAAAAAAGGTGATCTACAATTTCTATATTTTTGTAAGACATTCTTTTAAGGATAATAACTTATTCTGTACGAAAAATCTGATAACAATGTTAACAATCATCATGTTTACAATGTATATTGAAATGGATACTTGTTTTTGCTTTAATTATAAACGTTCCTTTTGTTTTCTGGGATGCTTCTTTGAGAGTTATAGTTACCATACTGATTTAGGCAATGGCTTCTTTCATTGTAGTTTAAACCTGCACTTTCTGATGTCACATTGTTTAGTATCTTCTGATGTTATGCTCCTGATTTGTCTATCAGGTTGCTGTCAAAAAGTTGAAAAGAAAGTTTTGTTTCTGGGAAGAATACACAAATTTAAGAGAAGTTAAGGTATGTTGTACAGTACTGGTTTCTTTACGGAGTTATGGATAGTTTTCCCCTTCCTCGAACTGTAATAAGATTTTGTTTAAATTATAGTTTGTCTTCATTGTTGTGTATTGTGCTCCTTCTGCAGGCCCTCCGTAAAATGAATCACCCAAATATCATAAAGTTGAAAGAGGTTGTTAGAGAAAATAATGAACTATTTTTCATTTTTGAATACATGGTAAAGGAACTCTTCCTCTTAATTTTATTTTCCGGTCATTTATGTTTTATTTAGTTTAAATGTCAGATTGTTGTTACATTATCCTTCCCGAGTCAAAAGAATAAAATTACTTACAAATAGAACCAGAGGAAAAACAATTAGTTGCGAATAATATAATCTAAGAATTCAAGATAAAACAAAAATTGTACTGAAACCATCTAAACAACACACTTATATCTTGATCTGTTTTCATCATAAAAAATTCATTTCAACAGCCTAGAAAGTGCTGACATCTTAATGTGCACAAAATATGTTGACATTACTATAGTAAAACCATCTATAATTAAGGTTAAATGTTCTCTATCGACACATGCTGGACAGTGACACTAGATTTCATCTGTTCAGGATTGTAATCTTTATCAATTAATAAAGGAGAGAGAAAAACCCTTTTCGGAGGAAGAGATACGGTGCATTGTGAGGCAAGTGCTACAAGGACTTAGTCATATGCACAAGAAAGGATTCTTTCATCGCGATTTAAAACCTGGTAAGGCATATGATTTCATTTAACAAATTTTGGACAGTATATTTTTCTGTTTAAACTTTTCATCAAATATTTCGTCTAACGAAAGTTCTGCTATGCAGAGAATTTGCTGGTAACAAATGATGTTTTGAAAATTGCTGATTTTGGACTGGCTAGAGAAGTATCATCGATGCCTCCATATACTCAATATGTTTCCACACGGTGGTAAGTCGTATTCTTTTGTGGCATATTTATTATGTGAGTATAAATTTTTCAGTGTATAATTTCTGATGTAACCTCAAAAGTCTTTGTCCACTGTCTGTGTACGTTTTATCCAGAGTTTTTATTTTTTACTGCCATCATCGTCATCATTATTAAATTTATTCTATTTTTTATCTTTGTAATTTAGGTATCGAGCTCCAGAAGTTTTGTTACGAGCCCCTTCTTATACTCCTGCTGTTGGTAGGCATTAATCTCCTTTTAACTTCTTCTGTTTATATATGTTTCTTGTAAATATAGTGGATCGGTGCTTGGCTTTGGGAGCTATCATGGAATGGTTTTGGAGGAAACGGTTTAGATTTGTTGTTTCTTCTGCTTCAATCTGTTTTTCCTTGGAATCTCCCAAAAAAAGCAAATCCAGACATCATTAGCTGGGATGAGTAGTAATGTCAAAGATGGCTTATTTGTGGATAAATTACCTAGTTCCCTTGCTTTATTTTACTGTCTAATGAAGTTCAAGCTGATGCTCAGTTGACATTTTTTCCATCAGTTAAATTGATTTGTGGTGTCTCATGGGGGTATTAGCTATTGCAGCATTACCATTCTCTTTTGTTTAGTCTTGTCTGAATTTATCCTCTGAACATATTCATAAACATATATTTACATCAATACCGATTTAACATGGAACTTCAACAATAAGAATTAATGAGAAAGGGATTTTACATGAATGTGCTCATTCTCTGTGCCAAACTTGTTTACCCTTATTTATTCTGTAACTCGGAGATGATGGTATGCTTTCTTTTTTCTTAAATTATTTGCAGACATGTGGGCAGTTGGTGCTATATTAGCTGAGCTTTTTACTTTGACCCCTTTATTTCCTGGTGAAAGGTATATTTTGATCCTGTATTTTATGCTTTTTGTCTCTAATTGTAAAAATACTAATGTGATGGTGGCCACTAATTGTGCTTTGTTATTTATATATTTAGGTTTGATCTGTTGAATGTATTTTTTTTGAGTCCTTGTGCATTTACTGAACAATTTTCCGTCAACAAAGTTTCAATTTGCTATGCTGTCTGCATTTGAAAGTGGATGCATTAAAAAAATTTGCTACCAAAACCTTTGATATTATAATAGAGAAAGGGCAATCTGTATTCGATAATATCCTTTTTCATAACATATCACACATATATAGAAATTTGACCACTGTAAGTTGTAGCTCATATTGATTCAAATGGGATATGTTTATTCATAAGATTGAACTATTATGCTTTTCATTGCATCTTATAAAAATTCGTTTCTCCCTTGACAGTGAAATAGATCAACTGTACAAAATATATGGCATTCTCGGGATGCCAGATTCCACTGCTTTCACCATAGGGGCAAACAACTCTCAATTATTGGACTTAGTTGCTCATGAAATTGTAAGTGTTCATGTAGCAGGAGTTCAGTTGTGTACCAGTCGTATTATTGTCCTTTTTTTATTTATTCACTTTAATCCCCCTGATTCTTGTGCAGGTTCCACCTGCGAAGCTTTCTAACATAATTCCAAATGCTAGTTTGGAAGCAATAGACTTGATGACAGTATGCTTTAGTTGATTGAATCTCTTTTTTTTTTCTCTGTGCACTCACACACACACTGACCTTGTAAATACTGCTATCTTCTAATATTCACTGCATTATAAAATCTGTAGCAACTGCTACATTGGGACCCATCAAGAAGGCCAGATGCAGATCAGTCATTACAACATCCATTTTTCCATGTAACTTTCTCTTTGAAGCCTGTTCTTCTTCACTTAATCTCTTCAATTTACTAATATATTCTATATAGGTGGATGCATGGGTTCCTTGTCCACTCAGTGATCCACTTGAGCTGAAGCTGAGTAGCAAGAGTAGGGAATTTTCTCTTTTATTTGTGTTTTGTATCCTCTTATTGTATTTATACATTTCAGTTTTTCAATCTTCATCTAAAAGTGCTAATTGCATTGTGATAGGTATTTGGATCTATTGTTTATTGTTTTCTTCTTTCACTACTTACAGGGGCAAAGCCAAATCTCGAGCTTAAACTGCAGGATTTTGGCCCTGATCCCGATGATTGTTTTCTTGGCTTGACTTTAGCTGTAAGGCCCAGTGTTTCAAACTTAGGTACATACAACCTTAACTATTTATTTAACTATAGTAAAAGTAACAGATTAGTTTTCGTAATTGCATGATGATTATTGTTCTTTGAACACCCATGTTTAGTAGAATAGTATGCATGGTATTTTGTTTTTTAAGATAAAACATACTCGCTTTCTTTTATTGCAATCTTCTTTCTCAAGATTTGTGCTGGCTGGTTGATCCCTCTAGAGACATGCTAATCTTAAAAGTTAGGTTCAGATTGTGTCTTTATGGTACAGCCAAATGCTCGGCAGATTGAATGTAGAACTAAGTACTACCAGCATGAGAAATTGGTTAGTTTAACTGTGGTTATATGATATCATTAGCACAGCAGTGTTTGTCTTTTGGAATGCTTTTGAAAACCAAAGTCTCTAGACAAATGATTTTATTGCTTTTCTTATAAATTTCTTCAAAACTTGTAATGTTTATGTTATATGTTCAAATTATACGGTTTTAGGCTGACAAGGAGGAAAAAGAGAATAAAGACTTTGAATTATATGATATTGTCTGCATTGATGTGTTTCTTTTTGAAAGTAGTTGATGTGTTATGATGTGATGCCAAGGACAAAGGATTAAATAGCAAACAAAATACTGTAATATAAATATGAAACTATTTCTAATGTATCATTGACATAATCTAAATTATTCTAAGATATAATAATGTCTTCTTCTAAATATTCTAATGGTAAAAAAATGAAAAGGTTAATGCTTTCTTACAAAGAGGTTTAATGGCAATAGTATGATGAGAAAACAGTGGTCGTTAATTTGAATGTTTATTGATGCAAATATATGTTAGATTGTTTATTTGTCCAAATGTATGTGAGTTGAAGATGTCATATGCAGCAATGTTCATTACTAAAGTAGTTATTACTTTGATTGTTCGAATTGCTGTAGCCCTAATTTCTTTTTCATTTCAAGTGAGTTTTGAAATTGATAATTTGTATATTTTCTCCTGAGAAAATATCCTGATTTCCTGGAAACCCTTGGCCTGCATCTGTTGTCAGTTACAATTTGATGAAAATGGTTTCCAATTTGATATCTTGAGTAATTATTTTTTTTTGAATGATGTTGGTAGTTCTTTGAACTGTTTAAGTCTTTTCAGTTATTATTCTTCACTTAGTAAATTGTGCAACCCTTTGGCCTTTCACATTTAAAAACTTTTTTTTTCCTCCTTGTTTTATTAATAATGCACGTTGTTGACCATTCAATTATTGTCTTTTGCTGCAGATGTGGTCCAAAATGTATCGCAGGGTGTAAGAGAGGTTAGTGTATGGTGCTGTTAATCCTGCAGCATTTTTTGTAATCCTAATACAACCGCTGTTTACCTATATTTTGACTTAATCCACCATATGAAAATGCAGAACATGCTATTTTGCTCAGATTTTAATGATCATTCAGACCAGTCAGGTGATAATTAGTTTCTTACCTCCTATTTGCATTATAATCTCTGATAAGTTTTGTTATGTTTACAAAGAAAAGATAGAGTCTAACTTTAGAAAGGTTATATTGGGGCCTGATTTATATTTTAGGAAATCTTCTACTTTCTCTGCTTTGTTCCAATATATGAACTATGGTAATGGTAAGAATAATTTTCCAGTATAAAGTAGAAATCATTCTATTTTCACAAGCAAGTCTTCCGTGTATTGCATGGGGATGAGAATAATTCCTAACCATCCTTTGGTTCAATAATGAGAACTCAAACTTATAGGATTTATGATGGGAAAACAAAGGGTAGGTGTGTAACACAAAGATGATACATTTAAACAATGGAAACGTCTTATTTGAAAATAGAAAAGAAAAGGACTGCCTGACCATATATATATTTGAACACCGTTCACAGAATCTTTAGCAAGGACCAAATTAACTGATCATTATTATGACGCCTAAGGAAGACAATCTTATGCTACATATGAAATAGTTTATTGATCTTTTTATGACATGAGTTTCTTCTTTTAAACTCGATGATGATGACGAGTTACATTTATTTTTCTGATTTAGTATTCTGGACCTTATTATCTCCTGATCGAAATGGTGTTGCTAACTCAGCAGAGACCTCACTGTCACTGTCATTCAGGTAAAAATGCTTTTTTTCCTTTTCTCATATTGTTCATCTACATTGGGAATTCTCTTCTTCTCCATTGATATTTTGTTGTTCTTTATTTTAGCACCAAGTTAAATATAGAAAAAAGTAACATGCAGTATTTTATAGGAGATTAAATTTGTATTGTAATTTGTTTTCTAACCTGAAAATAAAAACATAACCTATTGTTCTGCTCTTTACAGTTCAGTGCAACAACATCCACCAATTGGAGTTCCACAGTCAACGGGATTTTCTTTTCAGCCTTTGCAGCCTAACATCTTAACTACACCATTTTTGGCACTGTCTTCTCCCTTCCAGCGCGGCCACTGCCTTTGAATGACTCAACTTTGAACTGCAGCAGTATGATATGGAATCTTGATAATATGCATATAATACTTTTTCTTTATTAAAAATTAATATTTTGTACAGTTCTGCTTTCACTCAAAATAGTTTCTTCTCTCCTTGCCATGAAATATAATGTAATTACCGAGAAAATTCTATAATGATACTTGATTCCATTCCTTAACTGTAACATTGAAATTGAGACCATGTATTTCCAGAACTGAAATAGAGCATGAAAGACAGATGTCAATGTCCTTGTTTCTATGGTATTCTAAAAGAATTTCTTTTTCTTTTTCTGAACCTTGTTTGTCCTATTTGAAAGTGCTTGCTTCTTGTGTACATTTTTATTTTCCAAAATGTTAACCTATGAATGAATACATAAATAGAGAGTATTTCAGTTTTATGTTTATTAAGATGAAAACTGACACATTGTCCTACTTAAAAGTTAAGCAACTGGTGCTTATTGAGATACAACTTCAAAGTTGGTTGGGTTCTTATTTGTTGTTTGAGAAGAAAAAGAGAGTTAAGTATCTCCATAAATATGTGGAATTTTAAGAAGTATTTTCTTAAAACTAGAAATGAAGAATTTGAAATACCATCACAAAAGTAAGAATTTCAAGTTCTCTGGTTCTGATTTTTCTTTTCCTTTTTTTTGTTTCAAACCAGTCCTTTCTTGTTTTCTATCTGCATTAGTTCATCCATCAGAGCTTCTTCATTTGAATTATTTTACTTCAACAATCACCATGGACCAATTCCTTCATAATTAGGGAGTAGCATTCTTTGAAGCTATAAATATCGAACCTGTTGAGTGGAGTATTTGTACTTCCATATTCTCTCAATATTTCTTTCCTTTTCTTACGTTGGCATTAGAGTGAGTTTTGCCCAACCATTGTTATTGTTTGTCCTTCCTTTTTCTCATTCACACATCTTTCTTACATCTTTTTCAGCAATTGTCCATGTTCGTCTCAAGTGGCTACAAATTTCTTATATTTAATGTTTTAGTTTGATATAATTAATAAATTTCTTTTTATTTTATTAATTAGACGTCAAAATTTTACAAATGAATATATGTACTATTCTAGTCAATATATCAAATGACAGACTCATTCAATCTATTATTTACCATAGTTAATGTTGAATAAGATCTGGGTAAATTTATAATTAAGATTTGAGTAAATGATGACAGTAAATATTTGAAAAAATTCATTGGAGAGAATTGTAAATTGTTATGTGGGGAGAGAATTGTCTAAAACAATTCAAATATTTCAAATAAAATTAATTTCTACTTCAAGATCATAACTAATATAGAAAGTCAGCGAATATTATGTAGTGAATTTATTTCAAAACATTTTTCTTTTATGATGGCGAATGTTATGTAATGAAATTATATAAAACTTTTTTGGTATTGGTTTCCGTTTTAACCAACATAGTAAGTGAATTTTCTATGTTGTATGTTTAATAAACATAGAAAATGAAACTTTTTAAGTCATATGAATTCTATAACTGACAAAACCAATCGTCATAAACATTTGTAATTTTATTAACTATTAGTTATACTTGTTTTTGCTTTTTTATTTGGATTTTTTAAAATATTATATTTGCACGCATATATCAAATGAGTATTAATTTATAAGAACTAATTTTAAAACAATTTTAACAAAATTAAAATAATTTGTAAGATCATGTCTGTATTAGAAAAAATTTAATTGAAAACTGAAAATTGAAAAAATTACGTGACTTGTACATAACAGAAATGTATAAAGAAACTTATAAATGTAAATAAAAAAATGATATATTTAAATTATACATAAGACAAATAGAATCAGTTTAAATAAGGAAAAATGTAATTAAACTTTGTTTCATTTAGTCTTAAACAAAGGTATGAGGCTACGATGCTTGTTATGTTGAACAAAAACAGAGACTTCCTAACAGACAGCAAAGCAACAAATTATCGAACCCCGGCTATCTTTATTTCATAATGCAATATTTTTTAGGAGGATTTCTGAATGAAATATTATATTCTAAAAGGGAAAAGAATTGAGAAAAGTAAGAACGAGAAAGCAAATACAATAAACAGCTCAAGCAAAGCCAAGGGACCACAATGTGAGGAGCGAGAAACAGGCTAAAATAAACATCAATTTCTTAACAATAAGCTATACTGAAAGAAAAACAAGAAAAACATCAGAAAAATAAATTGCATTGAAGGACACACGGATTAATTCATAACTAAAGGGATCTTACTGTTCTCAAAGAAGATAAATTACTTATGAATTCACATTACAGTTTTCTTTATAAATCTAAGGAGGGAATTTTTCTTTGACGTAGGATCCTTTTCTAAGTCATGTGATTCACTATATATCAGATAGAGAGTTGTGTTCTTGACTACCAATCCATGACCAAAATTCACAAAAATCTCCACCTTGTCTCCTGATCCTAAATTTGACAGTATGCCATCCCAATCTTCATCATTAAAGGAAGTTACTTTGCCATGGTTGTGTATATGCAATGTGCACTTTGTGTAATTAACAATTAAGACAGTAGTAAATTCAGGTTTAATGAT
>Ga0209489_107579_pt1 | contig 15955 bp, 16 predicted proteins | sample SiratrowhiteBW_FD_187527 | JGI IMG/M metagenome (GOLD analysis project Ga0209489, IMG submission 187527) | Root nodule microbial communities of legume samples collected from California, USA - Siratro white BW (SPAdes) (version 2) | ecosystem: Host-associated > Plants > Roots > Nodule | place... | reverse complement strand
TGATCGTAGTCTCCATCAAACTTGGGTATACATGGAGTAGAGAAACTGTTTGCTTCTGCCATTTTCCTTTTAGACTTTTTCTCTCTGGTGTTTTCCTCTCAACCACTCGTGTCTAGCTCTCTCTCTCAGGTGTTTTCCTCTCAAACACTTGGCTAGGTTCTGGTTCAGGCCCCGTGGTGAGGCTCTGATACCAAATGAAGAAGATAAGAAGTAAGGAATAGTAGCAAAAACAGATAAGAGGGCTTAGGGTTCGCAAGAACAGATAAGTTTCCTCCTCAGTATCTTCCAATCTCTTGTCTCTATTCATAAATGCAAAAGTTGTTTTATAAACAGCAGAATACATGAGCATAAAAAAAATCCTAAAATCTAGCAGAAAAATAGGAACGAGAAAACTACTTATCCTAGACTAATTCAACCCTTATTTGAAACGGAAAATATCTTAATAAATCCTAAATTCCAGCCACTGACCCTAAATTTAAGGAACGATAAAACTGAAAGTAAACCTAACACAATCTTTGATCGAATGACGGTCAAGAGGAGGGGAATGGTTGTCACCAAGGTTTTGGTGAAATGGAAGCACGAACTTTCAGAATATGCTACGTGGGAGTTCTATTATGAATTGAAGAGGAAATACCCTTCTCTTGAGGACAAGAATGTTGTTAAAGAAGGGCATTGTTACATAATAAATAGGTCATAGAAACGGTGTAGCAGTGCAAAAGTTGCAAACGGTGCCTATATAAAGCACAAAACATGTAATGCAATTTAATAAGAAAAATACAAAAGAAAATGTTAACTTCTCTCTTTGCTCTTCCTACTTTCTTTTCTCTCGTACAATCTTCTCTCTCGTTCAATCTTTTCTAATCGGAATCTTCTAGGTTCCTTTAGGTTTTCTGCTATGACTTCTTCGGTTAGCTGGTAACCCTAGAAATTTAAGACATAGCACAACAACGCACTTTTCAAATCAAGAATTGAACAAACAAGCACCATTGTTTCGTTCATCCTCAATTTCAACTTCGCAAATGAAGAATTGTTCAAAACGTGCCAAAAATTCAATAGAAGATGAAGGCAGATGAAGGAGCGAGCAAAATTTCTTCAAATTTCAAAAACAAATTATTCTCACCTTTGGACTTTCTCTTTGTACCACAAAAATTTTGGGTAAATATTTTCAAAACTGAATTTCCAATAAAATTTTGATCCAAACTAACTTTAAAATCTTGTTAATGATATAATAAAAGGTATATAATTCAATAATGAAAATTAAAAGTACTCCAAAGTTAACATAAACATTCAAATATGGTAAAACTTTCATTTATGACGATTATAGACTAAACGTGACTCTACACAAAATATATATGATCTTAAAATCAAAATGACTCAAATATGAGATAATTTGTCAAACAAAAACTGAAAATATCTCAAACAAATTTAAAAGCACACACGGATATGAACATAAAAAAGAACAAATTTGAAGGTTCAAAATGAACTAAATGATTTGAATCGAACAAAAAGTAAATGATTTGAATCGAACAAAAAGACAAGAACACTAAACTAATCGGTATACAAATTCAAGACAATCAAGAAGATATATGAACAACACGAAAATTAAAAAAAATTAGAAAAAGAGTTACTTAGCTTTTACGATCGTAACTCTCAATACTAAATAATGAAAAACACTCTTCTTCTAATTGTCATCTTTGTGATTTCTTCTTTCAAAAATGATGAAGGAGTTACAATGAGTAGAAGCACTTCTAAAACTTAAAAAAGTTCAATGGATTCATGTAAAATTAGGAATTTGTGGGAGTGAGAGTGATAAGAACCAAGAGTTAAAGATTAACCAACCTCAAGCACCTACGAAATAAACAATCCAAAGGATGCTTTGCAAATTCCAAGTGGACCAATCACCAGGTCAAGGGTCCAAAAACTTAAAGAGGCATTGATTGGGCTTATTCAAGACATTTGACTACACAAACAAAGTCTAAGATTGAATTTAAGCCTGATCACGTTCAGAATTTGATATAGGCTGATGAAGGAATTAAAGGAAGGATATTTGGGCCAAAAACAAGTCAAATGAAGTGAAGGGCCCATAGATAATGCATCACCAGATTTAATTTAAGTTTAAATGGGCTATTTTAGGCTAGGGTTGAATTCTGAAAAGTCACTCATTATTTTGGATGAATTTCAAATTTTTTGTTTTGATGTATTTTTATTAATTTTCTATAAGGCTTAGAGTAGTCATGCTTAGTAAATTGTGTGTTTTGTTTTCCCATTTTATGTAATTAATTAGTCATCTGTAAGTGTGCCAAAAAGTTATTGCTGCATTAAATTTGTAGGCTTCTAGGCTAATGAAGAGTTAGGTTAGCTTTTAGAAGCTAACAAAAGTCTACTTAAGTTAGAAAACACATGTAAACAACAACTTTGAATTTGAAATACAAATTTTGATTCTGAAAATTTCAGAAGTGAGAGTTTCTCTCTTGAGTTCTTCATTGGACTTGTAACTTATTAAGGGCTGATCATCCTTGTGGCATTTTTCATACTTTAGGGTCTTTGTTGTATTTCTTTTCTGAAACATAAGGGTTCTAAGTAGATTCTCCTAAATCTGAATACTTAGAGATCATGGGACATTTCAAATACTCTTTGTTGTGGGTTCTGGAGTTTATTCCTAACCGGGTTCACATCATTTGGTAATCAGAGCTTCGTTCCTAGCAGTTAGGTTATATCTTCTACTGTTTTACTAGTTATCTTGTTCTAAAATCTTTGTATCCATTTGTTCATTTCGTTTCTGAAAAAAAAAAGAAGAAAAAAAACAACATACAAAAAAAAAGAAAAAAAAAGAAAAAAAAAAAGAGAACAAGTATTATAGCATTTTGCGTTTCTGTTTTAGAAAAAAAATCATATTCTGTATTTGTGGAGAATATTTCTGTATTTTAAAGTGAAGACCCTTGTTCTGAAAAGTATTGTATCATTTGGCTTGCTATTTGCCAAGATTGAGTTGTAAGACCTTTTAACGGCTTATAGAGAAGACTGAAAAAAAATATCAATAGTGTTTTGAAATTTTATTGGAATAGGAAAAAGCCAAAAATAAAGAGTAAATAGGAGTGTAGAGTGTCATCCTTGAGTGTAAACACGTGAGGAAAAATGAGGAATATTTTTTTTTATAACTACCCCTTTCATTTCAAGTTCTACAAATGGCAAATAGAGAGGGAATTCTGGAGACTCATCAAACCTTGATTTTACTCTTAAAGCAATGCAGCAACAATTTGAGAGATTAAATATGGTGTTAGGAGATATGAGGGACATAATGGATAGGCAAGATGAGAAATTGACCAATCTACAAAATGATTGATCTGATGATGGGAATAGTTCAAGGCGAAATAGGAGAAATCATGGAGGGAGTGAAGAAGAAGACCCTGGTAGAGAAAATAGAGGGGAGACAAAGGAGGAATATGATTTTATGATGGGTAAAAATAAGCGTAGAGGAGATAGGCGTGAGAGAAATTATAGGAGATTTGATTGTAGATATGAAAGCCTTAATAACATTAAAATGAAAATACCTTCTTTTCAAGGGAGGAATGATCTTGAAATATATTTGGAGTGGGAGAAGAAAATGGAGTTCATCTTTGACTACCATAATTATTCAGATGCAAAAAAGGTGAAGTTGGTTGTGATAGAGTTCACTGATTATGCTATAGTGTGGTGGGATAAATTGGTGTTGAGTAGGAGGAGAGATTGAGAGAGATCAATAGAAACATGGAGAGAAATGAAGGCTCTAATGAGAAAGATGTTTGTTCCTAGCCATTACAATAGAAACCTCTACCAAAAATTGCAGAGACTTATGCAAGGCTCTAAAAGTGTTGAGGATTATTATAAGGAGATAGAGATGGCAATGGTGAGAGCTGATGTGAATGAAGATAGAGAAACAACCATGCCACGATTTCTCAATGTGCTGAACAAAGAAATTGCACATGTAGTGGAGTTGCAACACTATGTAGAATTAGAAGACATGGGGCATATGGCCATTAAGGTGGAAAGGCAACTTAAGCAAAAAGGAATCTCTACGTACAACACTGGTTCTGGCTCATCTTACAAACTGAGCTGGAAGAAGGAGGAAAAGGGTATTCCAAAGGAAGCAGCCAAGAACAAAATTGCAGAAGATTTAAAGGGAAAGGTAAAGATAAAAGTCAATCCTCTAGAAACAGAGATATAAAATGTTTTAAATGTCTTGGTTTAGGTCACATATCATAACAATGCCCAAACAAGAGAGTCATGGTTCTGCGTGACAATATTGTGGAAAGTGAAAGTGAGGGTGATAAATCCATGGTTGAAATTGAAGTGATGATGAAGTTGAATATGCAGTTGAGGGAGAAGCACTTGTAACTAGACGTGTTCTAAATTACCAAGTTAAAGAAGATGACATAGAACAACAAAGGAATAATATTTTTCATACTCGTTGCCTCATCAACAATAAGGTGTGCAGTATGATCATAGATGGAAGGAGTTGAACAAATATTGTGAGTACCACCTTGGTTGAGAAGCTGAACTTGCCAACTCTTAAACATCCCAAACCTTATAAATTGCAGTGGTTGAATGAATGTGGGGAGATTTGGGTAAAGAAACAAGTTCTAGTTTCATTTTCAATTGGCAAATATAGAAATGAAGTGCTTTGTGATGTTATTCCTATGCTGCTGGACATTTACTCTTGGGAAGACCATGGGAGTTTGATCAGAGGGCAACAAAGGATGGTTACACCAATAGATACTCATTTGTGAGAAATAATAGAACCATCACCCTTGCACTACTTACTCCTAAGCAAGTGTATGAAGATCAGTTGAAAATGAAAAGAGAAAGAGAGAAAAAAAGAAAGCGAGCAGAAAAGTGAGAAAAGAAAAACAGAAAAAAAAATGAGTGTGAGGTAAAAGAGAAACAAGAAAGATGAGAGGCTAAAAGAGCAAAAAAATTTTATACAAAACCAAGTGAAGTGAGGGTAGCCTGTTTTACCAAACAGTCAATACTTCTATTTGTATACAAGGAGGCTTACTTGAGCTCTAATTCACTTTACCCCTCTCTTCCTAGTTCTGCTAGTTCATTTTTGCAGGAATTTGAAGACTTGTTTTCAGAAGAAACCCTTAGTGGATTGTCCACCATTAGAGGAATTGAGCATTAAATAGATTTCATTCCTGGTGCAACTATTCCAAACCGACCAACCAATAGGTGCAATCCTGAAGAAACCAAAGAATTACAAAGGCAGGTTGAAGAGCTTTTGGCAAAAGGACATGTGAGGGAGAGCTTGAGTCCTTGTGCAATTCTAGTTCTACTTATGCTAAAGAAGGATGGAACATGGCGAATATGTTGTGATTGCAGAGCTGTAAACAACATTACGGTAAAGTATCATCACCCTATCCCTAGGTTAGATGACATGCTTGATGAATTGCATGGTTCCACTATTTTCTCAAAATATGATTTGAAATCTAGATACCATCAAATTAGAATAAGGGGAGGTGATGAGTCTGCATTCAAAACAAAACATGGAGTATATGAATGGTTAGTCATGTCATTTGGACTCACTAATGCACCAAGTACTTTTATGGGATTAATGAATTATGTGTTGCATGAATTTCTTGGAAAAATTTTTGTTGTATATTTTGATGATATTCTGATTTATAGCAACAATCTTGATGAACACATTAACCATTTGCATTATGTTCTTGATGTTCTTAGAAAGAAAAGTTGTATGCAAATCTGAAAAAATGTTCTTTCTGCATGAGTAAAATTGTTTTCCTTGGTTATGTTGTAAGTGCTCAAGGAATAGAGTTGGACGAAGAAAAAGTAAAAGCCATAAGAGAATGGCAATGCCAACTAGCGTTACTGAGGTAAGAAACTTTCCAAGCTTAGCATGTTTTTATAGACGACTTGTGAAAAACTTCATTACCATTGTTGCACCTTTAATTGAGGTTATTAAGAAATTTGTTAGTTTTAAATGGGGAGCATGACTATGACTTTGCACAATTATTTGTTGCATGTGAAAAATGGGCATTCAAGAATTTTGATAGTGTTGATGGTTACTTATTCAAAGAAAACAAATTATCTGCACCGCAATCTTCTATGCAAGAGTTGCTTGTGAGGGAGGCCTATGGGGGAGGATTAATGGGACATTTCGGGGTTAAAAGAACTTTAGACATTCTGCATTAACATTTCTTTTGGCCTAAGATGAAACATGATGTTGAGAAAATTTGTAATAGATGCATTTTCTATAAGAAAGCTAAATCAAAAGTGTTGCTACATGGATTGTATACACCCTTACCAATACCTAATGAACCTTGGGTAGAAATATCTATGGATTTTGTTTTGGGGTTGGCAAGGTCAAAAAATGGGTAGAGATTCAATTTTTGTGGTAGTGGATATATTTTCAAAAATGACACATTTTATTCCTTGTCACAAAACTGATGTTCTTGTTGCAGAATTGTTTTTCAAACAAATTGTGAGACTTCATGGAATGCCAAGAAGTATTGTATCTAATCGGGGGATACAAGATTTCTTAGCCATTTTTGGAAGGTTTTGTGGGAAAACTTGGAACAAAATTGTTTTTTTCTACTTCACATCACCCACAAACTGATGGTCAAACCGAAGTTGCCAATAGAACATTGTCTCAATTGCTTAGGACCATTGTTCAAAAGAATTTGAAAAATTGAGAAGATTGTTTGTCATATGCTGAATTTGCTTATAACAGGATTGTGCACTCATCTACTAACTATTCTCCTTTTGAAGTAGTTTATGGTTTTAATCCATTAACTCCTATGGATTTGATACCATTACCTATCAAAGAACAAGGCAGCCTTGATGGTAAGAAAAAAGCTAAGATGGTGAAGGAAATCCATGAGCGAGTTAAACAGTAGATTGAAAAGAAAAAATCAGCAATATGTAACTCATACAATAAAGGAAGGAAACGAGTCACATTTGAACCAAGAGATTAGGTATGGGTGCACATGAGAAAAGAAAGATTTCCAACCCAAAGAAAATCCAAATTGGCTCCTAGGAGAGATGGACCATTTCAAGTGATTCAAAGAATAAATGACAATGCCTACAAAATTGACCTCCTAGGTAAGTATAGTGTTAGTGATACTTTTAATGTTGCTAATTTATCTCCTTATGTGGCAGGTGAAGATTCGAGGTCGAATCCTTTTAAGGAGAGAGGGGATGATAAGAACCAAGAGTTGAAGATTAACCAACCTCAAACACCTGCTCAAATAAACAATCCAAAGGATGCTTTACAAAATCCAAGTGGACCAATCACCAGGTCAAGGGCCCAAAAACTGAAAGTGGCATTGATTGGGCTGATTCAAGACATTTTGACTACACAAACAAAGTTTAAGATTGAATTTAAGCCTAGTCATGTTTTGAATTTGATATGGGCAAATGAAGGAATTAAATGAAGGAGATTTGGGCCAAAAACAAGTCAATTGAAGTGAATGGCCCATAGATAATGCATCACCAGATTTAATTTAAGTTTAAGTGGGCTATTTTGTGTAAAATAAGGTTTAGACCGAGTTCAAGAGGGGGGTGAATTGAACTTTCAAAACTTCTCGCAAATCTGATTTATTCTTTGAAGTAGAGAATGAAAATTCTTTATTCAATCGATTGACTATGTAATTCTGAACTGTCAGGTAAACAATCGATTGTGCATAGCGGAATATATCAGAGTTAAACCCAGAATTCAGTTAAACCCAGAAAACAGTTTGCAGTGTGAAAATGTTTTAACCCAGATTTAAGATGTTTAAACATAATCCAGTAGATTAAACACAATCCAGAATCACAGTTGATTATGCAAACAGATGTTCAGAGTATGAATAACAGTATGAACAGATTTTAATCCAGTTAATTTTAAAGATGGCAGCAGTGAATAAAGGCAATCAAGAAGAGTAGGGAGAAGAACAAGAACACGGAATTTTTATACTAGTTCACCCTTCCTCAAGGGCTACTTCCAGTCCTTTGCAAACTAGCAAAGATTTCCACTAAAACAGATCACAAGATCAGTTTACAACCCTTGCTCCCAACAAGTTACAAACTGCTCCCAGTAGTAAACCCACACCTCACTGAACCCCTCAGCTTGTGTGTAACCAGTGCAGGAACCCACTGCACCACAACACTTGCAGTCCGCAAGCAACATTGCTCCCAACAGCACTCACCCTCTACTAAACCCTTCAGCAGATGCGAGACCAATGCAGAACCCACTGCACCAACTCAATTACAAACCCAGTAATTGAAAACAGCAAACAGATTGCAAATCAACAGGATCAGAAAGGATTACAAAATGCTTCTACACAAAACAGATTACACAGAATAAAGATCAGGTGTAGAAGACTTAGCTTTGGTTCAGGACCAAAGTAGCAAGAACCTCACTTCAAGAATGCTTCAAAGATTCACGTTCTTGGAGGTTTCTTGATTTGAAAAGCTTTGCAAGAATGATGATCACACAAAAGGGGCAATATCTCTCTCAGTAAAACTCAAGGAATGCTTTTCGAAAGTATTTGTTTTGATAATTCTGAAAGTGATGATTCTCATTCCTTTAAATACCCAAAATTCAGTTTTAAAAACTGCTTAGCTGTCAAAATTCAATTAATTGGACAAACCATTCAATCGATTGAATTTGACCGTTAGTTTGACCCAGTCAAAGTTTTCAATTGTAACAGCCATAACTGTATTTCAGTTGTAACAGAAATAACTGTCACATTCAATCGATTGTTTTAGAAATTCAATCGATTGGAAAACATTTTTCCAGCAAAAACATTTTGGGTTATTTTTATTAAAAACAATTTTAATAAAAATCTTTGTGAATCTTTTTAGCACCTCAGAAGTGATGAATCATGCCACTCATGATTAAAGACTAAGCCAATCACCAACACACAAATCCAACTAAGGACCAAGACCTAATCACCCAACTATCTTCATGTTGGCACAAGTCTTCACTTGAACAATTCTGGTCCAGGTTGGTTCCAACAGATTCCTCATGAGGCAGTCTTCATCAGCTTCACATGCTAAGCCTTGGTGCTCACAATATTGACTTCATCAAATCACATGCTTAGCCTTGGTGCTAACATTTTGGGCTAGGGTTGAATTATGAAGAGTCACCCATTATTTTGGACGAATTTCAAATTTTTGTTTTGATTTGTATTTTGATTAATTTTCCATAGGGCTTAGAGTAGTCGTGCTTAGTAAATTGTGTTTTTCATTTTTCCATTTTATGTAATTAATTAGTCATCTATAAGTGTGCCAAAAAGTTGTTGCTACTTTAAATTTGGAGGCTTCTAGGCTAATGAAGAGTTAGGTTAGCTTTTAGAAGCTAACAAAAGTTTACTTAAGTCAGAAAACACATGTAAACAACAACTTCGAATTTGAAATATGAATTTTGATTATGAAATTTTAGAAGTGAGAGTTTCTCTCTTAAGTTCTTCAATGGACTTGCAACTTATCAAGGGCTGATCATTCCTTGTGGCGTTTTTCATACTTTAGGGTCTTTGTTGCATTTCTTTTCCGCAAGACAAGGGTTCTGAGTAGATCTTCCTAAATTTGAATACTTAGGGATCTTGGGGCATTTCAAATACTCTTTGTTGTGAGTTATGGGGTTTATTCCTAACCGGGTTCACATCAAAGAGGTTAGGTCAACTCACTAGGAAAGAGTTTAGGCTAAGTCTAGTAGGAAACTAACCCTGAAAGAACTAAGGAACAAATAGAATGGCCAAAAATTGACATCATTTCATTACTAATTTCATGTTGAGTTTTACATAGCCAAGCACACCTATTTATAGAGTGCATTCCCACTCTAGCTTATAGAGCAAACTTTCTAACCCTAGCTTCTATGACAAGCTTCTAACCCTAACTTTTATGACAAACTTTCTCAAACCTAGCTTGCATTCCAAGGCTCTCACAAGGTGATGACAAGTGACACAAGGAAAGAGTTTCTCCTATACTCTAACTTGGATAACTGACATTATTTATAGGCTTTAAAGCCCAACATCTTACACTACATGGTTCAACATATAAGGCCCAAATCTATTATACTTGACCAAAAATACAAGACCCAAATTATTCTAAACAATTTATAGAATTTAAAGGACTTCTCCTTGATGCTCCATTTTCTCCAAAGTGATCTCTTCATGGTTGCATCAGGGGCCTTAGCAATTGGTTGGAAGCCCAAACAAGCTCAGATAGACCCAATCTTCTGGAAAGCTCTTGACTCACCCTTTAATTGTTTGTCCTCTTTATTTTTTGACTAATGTGGATGGGGCGTATTCCATCAAGTGAAATCCCCTGGTATGTGACAGAGTGAAAAAGTGTTTTTGTTGTTGTGGAATAAGAAGCCTTCGTATCTTAATGTATGTATTGAATTTATTCAGAGCTATTAGAGCTGGATCTACTTTTTGGGGAATATGAGTCTAAGCAATAACAAGAATATTTCTAGTGGAACATCTGATGCAATTCTAGCTTCAATTGCATGCTTCAATGTGCTTTTTCTTAGAGGATTTGATGCTTGAACGTGTATTGAAGTTGATGTAGTAGAAGAATTGTTGTTGTGGTTATATGAGATGGAGATTTGGAGGTAAATTTTCCAAAAGTGAGGTTAGACCAACACTTAGGAGGAAGTCTAGAAAAGGTCTTGTGTAAGACCCATTTAGAAAGAACCTTGACAAGAGTATAAGTGTCAAAAATATTTTGGCAGCAATTCAATATATCCATAAAGAAGAGAGCACCCCTATTTATAGGAAAAAAATTAAGACTAACCCTAGCTTGTATGACAAGCTTCTTAAAAACTCTCTAATTAGAGAATGACACATGTCAAGCCATGAATGAAGAAGATCCTCTCTATTAGCAAGGTGACATGTGGCAAGGAGCATGAGAAACATGTGTAGGTGCCACCTAAGCATATGTAGCATGTGTGGGATTTGGCCCAAATTCAAGGCGCAAAAATTCAAGACAACCTATTATACTCTTTGGCCCAAATACAGGATCCAAAATTTAAAATCCTCTATTACCTTGACCCAAAATACAAGGCCCAAAATCCTATTTTATTTGTCCCAAAATAAATTATACACTATTCTATACAATTTTTACAACTAAAGATCTTGTAATCTTGAAGCTCTAAATCTCTAAAGGCAATAGTTTTTAAGTAGAAGAAATTAGAAGATTATCCATTGCTACTTTAAGTTTTAAAGAATATGCCATGTCTTGGTGGAAACAAAGGCAATATGATGTCTCAATTGGGAGAAATTTTAAAATAATGAATTGGAAAGAGTTCTAGACGTGCATGAGAAGAAAATTTGTTCTGCATTTTTATGAGTAAAAATAAAAAAACAGAGAAAAAACAAAACAACTTGTCAAATAAGGAAGGAAATTTTTAGAAGGAGAGAAAGAATTTATAAGAAGAAAAAAAAGTTGAAAGAAAAATTACAAGCTCTTATTATACATAAAGAAGAGAAAGTGAAGAAAGAAAGGGAAAAAAAAAAGAAAGAGAGGAGAGAAAGAGAGTAAAAGAAGAAAAGATTGAAAGAGAAGAGAAAGAAAAGAGGAAAAGAGAAGAGGAGGAAAGGAAAGAAAAATGTTTGTCTGGAGCTGAACTAGACATTGATATAAAACTCTCTCCTTTAGAACCATATTGTGAGAAGTTGAGTGAACCTTTGTCTTGAGCTGAACCAGATGATGACTCCTCTTCCATAGAAAAATATTATAATGAGTTATTTAAAGAGAAACCTTTGTTTAGGGACATTGACACAAACTCCTCTTCCACGAAAAAATCTAGTGTGAATATAATTGTATAGAAATCTTTTTCTGGACTGAGCTAGACATTAGTACAAATGAAAATGTATTTGGTCGAGTTCAAGAGGAGGAGTGAATTGAACTTTATAAGATTTTTACTTTTGAAATCACTGAAAACATTTTTTGCAAATAAAAAACCTTTAATGAATCTCAATGATCAATATATGAGTTACAAAGGAAAAATAAAACGATTTCAGTACGGATACATCAGTTTATTTTTATGGCAAAGTGAATAACAATCAATACTATGCACGCGCAAGATCTATACAGGAGCAATCAAGATACAATTTAGTATTCAATCAAAGATACACTACATAAACTTGATAGGCAAATTTCAAATCAATCAAGGCGGACTTATGTATTTGAGAAAACACAAACTGTAGTGGATAATTTAAAAGCTTTAACAAAACCAAATAAAGAACCAATGCAGCAAAAACTATATGATACTAGACCTGTTATGAAAAATCAATTTAAGATGTCAATTTTAAAAAACCAAATTAGAACTTATGCAAATACACATAGTATCAAACAAATGCAAATAACACCTTAAACCAGATTTAATAGGACAGATGCAGTACATAAAACAGCAGAGAAGGAATTGATTGATGTGCTCCCTGGTAAGTGAAAAATTCACACCAAGAAAACCTCAATGGCAAAACACAAAACAACTTATTGAAGCTATGCAGTGAAAGATTTCTAAACACAACAAGAAATCCAACTAGAGCAGTTTAATATCTAGCACAAAATGCTATATTCAAACAGTAAACAAAGCAATTTAAACCAAAACCAGTTTGTGTTCAAATAAAAGATTTGCTATGTGAATTTAGAAAAACAATACAAAGCAGCAGTATTACACCTACTTAGTTCATAGATCCTGATCAATATTTATATGCAAGCAAGGAGCAGAACTAACACAACAAATAAGGAAGATAGAATTAAAAACCTGTAAACTGTGTAAAAGAATTTCAAAAACATATTTGATTAGGTACATAATAAACCATAATTATGCTACAACCACTCTTGAGCTAACCAAGATAATACAACTACACAGTCACAATTATGATATGGAATTTAAAACAGCACAAATTCTGCAGAATGTGTCACAGAATAGTATGCAATTAGAACCTGTTATACAACCACAAAAACATAATGCTTTAGGTGATGCAAAATGAGAAAAGAATCAAATTGACTGAGTACAGTTTTAGTAACTAATGCAGATCAGATCAAGAATATAGAGAAGGTTCAAGAAAGAGACACACAAGCAATTTATACTGGTTCACCCTTCCTTAAGGGCTACGTCCAGTCTTCTTTGCCCTACTAGCAAAGAAAATTTCACTAAAACATTCAATTATACAATTACAATCAATCACACAGTTCTCACACCCCGCAAGAACTAAGAACACCCCTGAATTATTGAAACCACACATGTAGCCCCAATCAATTCAACAACATACATGGCTAAACCCTGTAGCTCACACTCAATACAATTGTTCAAGAATTATACAAAATTACAATGAAACAACAAAAATCTTAAATCAAACATGTTCAAGAAAGGTTGAGAAACTCCCTGATTGGTGTAACTTGGGCGTCCAACTATTTGTTTAGGCTGAATCTAATTCTAAAGAGATCACTCTAGAGAACATGAAGCATTAAGGAGAAGTCCTTTGATTGTATAATTGTTTAGAATAGTTTAGAATAATTTGGAAACAACAGAACCTAAAAATAAGGAAAAAAAATAAAAAATAACAAGAAAAGAAAACTGTTTTCAAACTGTCTCCTTCATTTGCACGTTCAAGATAATAAAAAAGAATGAGTCAACTGAAGTACTCTGCCATGTTCTCACTCCTTAACTCCACGTTTTTTTTTTATAAAATAATAATTTTGAAACTGCTCAGATAACAACCCACTTTCTCCACTACATAAAAATAAAATTAATAATGAATAATAAACTATGACCGTTTTGAAATGGCTTAATCCTTCATTCCTGGGTAGATTCATCTTTAATATTAAAGAATATTTTTAAAAAAATAAATAATAAGAATGGGTCAAAGAGTGATAACTGCTCTGAACCACATTAATTTTAAAATAATAATAATAATAATGAAAAGAAAAAAATGAGAGATATATTAAGGAAAGAAGGAAAAAGAAAAAAGGATTTTACGAATCATTAGTGACGAGGAGAGAAGGAAAAAAGGAGCAGACAGAAGAAGCAGGTATGTTTTCTTTTACAAATTTGCTTTTACTCTCATACTTTATATCATGCATTTCAAAGTTTTACTATGCACCCACTTCATAAAAAAAAAATTACGACATGCATAGCATTCTGCACCCAACCTGCACCTTGCTCCCACCTCCACGTTGCACCAATAACTCACACCAAACAGCCACCATACAGCACCAAAACAGCCACCGTGCGCCACCAACAACCACCTAAAAACACCCCCAAAATAGCCACCATGTAGTCCCTTTAATCCCAACAAAATGCACCCAAAACAGCAAACAAACAACACCCAAAACTGCACCTCCATAGCCAACAAGATGCACCCAAAACAGCAGCCAAACAATACCCAAAACAACACCATTTTGCCCCAAAAATAGCACCAGTTTTATCTCCAAAACAACAACATTTTGCCTTTAAAAACAGCGCCATGTTCTCATCAAAACTACACCACTTTGCCTTCAAAACAGCACCCAAAAACTGCACCACTTTACCTTCAAAACAGCACCGAAACAACCATGAAAACACCACAAAAACGGTGCAAAAAATGCCTCTGTTGACGCCACCGCCGTCATCGACGACCGCCGCCTTCGCGCCACCTCCGTCGACGGCGTTCATCGTCGTCGCCTGCTGCCGCCGCCTCCACCTTCGCCAACCATGCCCTCCACAGCGCTGCATGTGCGTTCCAAATCCTAGATGGGTTTCTAGTTAGTGGGGTTACTTTCTGCACCGCACGTATTTGTGCTTACACTCCAATTCTTCTTGATCCCTAAAATGCCCTCAACCCTGGTTGGATTTCTGATTAGCGGATCTACTTCCTGCACTCCTATTAATTAAGATCTGCACTCACACTCTTCTCAATCCCGAAAATGCCCTTGGCCATAAGTGGGTTTCTGGTTAATGGAAGTACTTTCTGCACCCCCGCACCCACACTCTTCTCAATCTCCAAAATACCCTTGGCCATAAGTGGGTTTCTAGTTAGTGGAAGTACTTCCTACACCCCAATTAATCCAGAACTGCACCACACTCTTCTCAATCCCCAAAATACCCTTGGCCATAAGTGGGTTTCTAGTTAGTGGAAGTGCTTCCTACACCCCCATTAATCCATACTTGCACCCACACTCTTCTCAGTCCCCAAAATACCCTTGGGCATAAGTGGGTTTCTGGTTAGTGGAAGTACTTCTTGCACCCCCATTAATCCAGATTTACACCCACACTCTTCTCAATCCCTAAAAAGCCCTTGATCATAAGTGGTTTCTGACTAAAGGAGCTACTTCCTGCACCACCCCAATTAGTATTTGCACCTCGTACCTTATTCAAAGCCCAGGCTTTAAACCTGACACCTTATTCAAAGCCCAGGCTTTAAACCTGGCACCATTTCTCAAAGCCCAGGCTTTAAACCTAGCACTATTACTCAAAGCCCAGGCTTTAAACCTGGCATTGTTGCTCAAAGCCCAGACTTTAAACATGGCATCGTTACTCAAAGCCCAGGCTTTAAACCTGGCACCTTACCCAAAGCCCAGGCCTTAAACCTGGCACCTCACTCAAAGCCCAGGCTTTAAACCTGGCACTGCTATCCAAAGCCCAAGCTTTAAACCTGGCACTGGTGTCATTCACTTGCCTTATTTTCAAACACAAGCTTTCAAAAATTTCAAAAAAAATATCAAGACAACCAACAATCTTATCAACAAAGAACTATGTAACCCTGATTCTCCATCCCTGATGGAGATACGTAGGAGCAAAGTCAAACCTTGTCGGGCTCCCTAAAACCAAAAAAAAATATTTTGTTTGTTTTATCTTAATCTCTTTCTTGGGAAAATAAATATTTTAAAAAATCACACTCAGATTACTTATTTAATTAAAGGTACCGTCTTAGGACGGGCGTTGTGGGGGTGCTAACACCTTCCCCACACGTAACCGACTCCCGAACTC
>Ga0209489_107578_pt1 | contig 15961 bp, 5 predicted proteins | sample SiratrowhiteBW_FD_187527 | JGI IMG/M metagenome (GOLD analysis project Ga0209489, IMG submission 187527) | Root nodule microbial communities of legume samples collected from California, USA - Siratro white BW (SPAdes) (version 2) | ecosystem: Host-associated > Plants > Roots > Nodule | place: USA... | reverse complement strand
ACATCATGCAAATGTCGGATGCAGCTCCCACAGCCAATGACGGCTAAGGATAACAATGACATGGGATCGAATTCCATGTGTTTAATGTCGCCATACTATATTTACAGATGTCAATTAATATTTTAGATACCACCATTTGAATTAGATCAAAGTGACAATTTATTTGTTTTTTGCTAAATTAATGTATCATGTTTGTGTGCTTTGTTGTTGCGAACATCTGAATACCAAGTGTAAATGACTTCACATCGTAGTGGTTCGCTCAGTTAGTATAAGTGGTTTGCCACATTCAGAAGTGCGACACCTATATTCAATCCCTGCATGTCCAGTCATTCATTCATCAATCCTTGTCTTCTATGTGGTTCGCTCAGTTAGTATAAGTGGTTTGCCACGTTCAGAAGTGCGACACCTATATTCAACCTCTGCATGTCCAGTCATTCATTCATCCATCCTTGTCTTCTATGTGGTTCGCTCAGTTAGTATAAGTGGTTTGCCACGTTCACAAGTGCGACACCAATATTTAACCCCTGCATGTCCAGTCATTCATTCATCCATCCTTGTCTTCTATGTGGTTTGCTCCGTTAGTATAAGTGGTTTACCACGTTCACAAGTGCGACACCTATATTTAACCCCTGTATGTCTAGTCATTCATTCATCCATCCTTGTCTTCTATGTGGTTCGCTCTGTTAGTATAAGTGGTTTGTCACGTTCACAAGTCCGACACCTACATTAAACCCCTGCATGTCCACCCATTCATCCATCCTTGTCTTCTGTGGTTCGCTCAGTTAGTATAAATGGTTTGTCACGTTCATAAGTTCGACACCTACATTAAACCCCTGCATGTCCACCCCATTCATCCATCCTTTTCTATGTGGTTCGCTCAGTTAGTATAAGTGGTTTGCCACGTTCACATGTCCGACACCCATATTCAACCCCTGCCTGTCCATTCATCCACCCTCAGCAAGGTGGTTCGCTATGTAAACGTATGTGGTTCGCTATGTAAATGTATGTGATTCGTTGGGTACAAGTTTTGGAAAGAACTATTTAATTTAGAATATTTCACAACCAATTCATTATGAACGAACATTATAAGCCAACTAAGTACATCGACCAACGAAATAACAACATTGTTTCCTTTACAATATACGCTTGAATTAACTATTAATCTTTGACAGTACATTCGTTCGATGAATGTTATCGTCATGGGTGACCCATCTGCCAACTAACTCATTACATGATTGTCATCAATAATAACATAATTTACAGATAACATACGAAATGATCAAACTGTAAACAATACCTGGTATTTAGGAATGCAGATTTAATTTTTGAGGTCCTCATTATAATAGCAGGCCATTTAATCATCCATGGGAAGGAAGAAGTAGATCCCATTCCCAGGTGTTGTACTGCCCACAACTGTTGCATACAATGCTTTCTTCAAACAAACATATTATAAGAAAATAATTATACTATATGCAGACAAACATACGCCAAAACAATTTTACTCACCTGCAGTAATGCGACACATCCAGACACTTGCATGGCAACGTTGTTTTTCTGGTGATTGTACAGCTCAGAAGCCTGGTTTAAACTCTGAACTAGAAAACCATAAACAACTGCCCCCCAATTGTAAATATATAAATTGTCTAAGTTATCTAAACAGGCAAAAGGAACTGTAGTAATGGTCCTAGAAGAGCGAGGGAAATAAAAAGTACAAAACGCAAGTAATATGTACAGTCTGCAAAAGTCATCAACATTTTCTTCCCTATTTACTGTTATGTCTCTGAGTTTGGCTAGAATAGTATTTACAGTAATATCGTTGTCATGAAACAATTTGTTAACCACACCTGGAGCACAGTGTTTAAAGTTAACTTCCTTACCTACTACCCCCAACCCCAAGTATAAGCATACATCGAACATGGAAAATGGGACTAAATATTCCCTAATCCTAAAACAAAGATCTATACTGGACCACCTACTGACCAATTCCCTAACAACAACATTCAAAATCTGAAGTGGCTCTTCCAAGCACAACAGCCACTTGAAAGGAGTAGTCTCCAGCTTCTGCCTCTGGAATGGAGACATCTCACGATTAATTTAGACAATGACATCAGTTTGCAACCTGTGCCTCACTCTAAGCTGCAATTGCAAGAAAAGAAAACAAACAAGTCACAACCTTTTTAGGAACTACACATTTAAAAATCAAATCTCATTCAATCACTTACCTTGGTAGCAGATACCTTTGAAGCCATGTATTTACCAAATCTAGGATTTCCGGTGGATACCTTTCTACGCAAGTATTTATTCAAAACAAACTAATATCAAACAAAATAATCCCATTAGTCACATAGGTAAACCACAATCAACAAAACCAAAAACCTTAAATATGGTGTTCAACTTTATGGTTGGCTGAGTATCACTTTTGAATACATAAATGCCCCAATGATGGAACCACTAAAGTGTGTGTAGTTTTGGAACACAGACATGTGTCTTAGTGGTGAAAATACTAAGTGGTTAGCTCAGTTCAAATAAGTGGTTTGCTGTGTGTACTTTTGGAACACACAGATTTGTTTGAGTGGTGAAAGCACTAAGTGGTTAGCTCAGTTCAAATAAGTGGTTCGCTGTGTGTACTTTTGGAACACACATATGTGTCTCAGGGATGGAATGTCTAAGTGGTTCGCTCAGTTCAAATAAATGGTTCGCTGTGTGTACTTTTGGAACATACACATGTGTCTCAGGGGTGGAATACCTAAGTGGTTCGCTCAGTTCAAATAAGTGGTTTGCTGTGTGTACTTTTGGAACACATACATGTGTGTCAAGGGTGGAATGTCTAAGTGGTTCGCTCAGTTCAAATAAGTGGTTCGCTGTGTGTACTTTTGGAACACACACATTTGTTTGAGTGGTGAAAGCACTAAGTGGTTAGCTCAGTTCAAATAAGTGGTTCGCTCTGTGTACTTTTGGAACACACACATGTGTCTCAGGGGTGGAATACCTAAGTGGTTCGCTCAGTTCAAAGAAGTGGTTCGCTGTGTGTACATTTGGAACACACACATGTGTCTCAGGGGTGGAATGTCTAAGTGGTTCGCTCAATTCAAATAAGTGGTTCGCTGTGTGTACTTTTGGAGATGCAGAAACTGCTAAACATCTCTTCAATACTTGTAAAATGGCACAACAAGTATGGAATAAGTGTGACAGGTAGGTTGGGATTGTGGCTGTTAGACATGAGTCTACACTTGTTAATTTTCAGAGCTTCTGTCTATTGAGTCAAAGGTAGGGTGTTAATAGAGCATGGAAAGGGATGTGAGTGGCTATTGTTTCGTAGATATGGAATCATAGAAATAAGGTGGTATTTAAAGGTGGGCTTGTGGATGCCGAGGAAATTTTTAGTCTAGCTCAGCTAAAGGCTTTGGATTAAGTTTATGTTGAAGAGAACCACTCTTTCTTAATTGGATTGGCACTTATCTCCGATAATGTGCCTATTTTCTCTGGCCTAACATTTCATGTTGCAAGGTGGGATTTGTAACTGGTAGTTTGGGAGTGGCCAGGTTTTGTAGGGTATAGTGGTAAGGGTGTTGCGACCTTGCCCAATAACCTAGCTGTTATAGTTTTGTAGGGGGTATTTTGTTCATGTTATTCTCGGGTGGTTTAGTTTCTTGTGTGGATTGTATTTGTTTCTGTCTTCTCGTATTTTCTGGTGTTTTCAAGAGAAGTGTCTAAGTATGTCTAGAAAGGTGTTTAGGTTTTTTGACACTTAATTCTTGATTCAGTATTGTGTATAAGAATTCGAGCATCCCTGAAATGTTTCATTTTATTCATTTATTTTTTGTTGTTCAAGAAAAAACCTAACAATTTTTTACAATGACTTCACAATCATTATTTTACTTTTTATTTTTTTATAAATACAAATTTATTTTCATAATGATTATGATATCTTTAAAAGTAAGTTGTAATATGATTGTTTCCTATTATCAAAAGATTGTTTTTTTTTTAATTTTTATTAAAGAATTTGATTTAACATATTTGATATAGTTATCCCTCTCAATCATGTTTACTTTTTTCATACACAAGATGTCATGATTTGATTAAGTAATCAAACTTAATTTCACTCGTAGGAAGTTTTTGTGAAGCTTAATTTCATGTATGTTGAATACATTATTACAAGTTATAATGTTTGGTAAAGATTAAAAGGGAAAAGATACAATATTAAGAAACGGAAGGTGCTTAAAGTGTTCCCGAAATCAAAGAAATATAAAATGTTGGACGAGAAAAAAATGTGCTATCCAACTAAGCATATACATCAAGGTTTTCAATGATTCACTCATAGAAGAATATTTAAAGCCTAATAAGGAACGGTTGTTTCCAACTAAGCACATTTCATATTTCTCTTGTTATAGGGTTATATTTTTTATATATTTTGTTTCTTGTTAAATGATAAAAGAGACCTTGACCTAAACTAACAGTGGAATCTATGTGAGATACAAGAAAATTTCACAAAGCAACTAATTGTTTTTCCACGCAACAAATCTTCCAAATTATTAAGCATCAAGAGTCGCCAATCTCATTCTGGTTCAACACCAACCACAACAAACAAAATGAAGAGAAATATATATATAGCTGCACTTAACAAGGTCCTTTTCTGCACCCTCGAAACTTTCGTTAACCAGCTGTGTTTGCATCCAACACTTACACTTCCTATGTTACTGTGACCATTCTTAAAACACCCTCTTGCATTCCCTCTTTCTATACTCAACAATGAAGGAATCAGACACTGAAGGTGGAGGTGACCTAGGGCAAGCATCCGTTCTTGCACCTCAAAGTGGGAACAACATAGAAACTAGGTCCATGAGAAGTTCCAAAAGAGGGGAGGGTTATAGTTTTGCCAATGAAGAAGTTATAGGAGAAGAGGCATCAAAGTTTGAGGTTTGGGGATGGTATCTGTATGAGTTCTGCTCTTACTTTGTTCAAACTGTTCTCATCCCTGTGGTTTTTCCTCTCATAATTAGTCAGTTACAGCACCTTCCAAGGGACCCTGTTCAGGAGTGGTTCAAGAACCACCAAGGCGTGGCCTGTGCAGAAAAGGAAATTAACCTGTAAGTACACACATGCTTTAATTTAAGCAGTTTTTTTTCTCACAAAATTATTCACATATTGAATCAAATATTGGAATGTAAGGTATGCTAAATTGTAAATGAGAAAGGCTAGCACATACATAGACTTTAGTCTAAAATTTATCAGAAGCAATGCATGATAATGAATGTCACTTGTTTCGATGAGTTTTTTTCTTAACACTCCTCTTTCTAAATCATTCTTTACATGTTCCCTTGCATAATAAGAAAGTAGAAAAATGATTGATGATGAAGGGTAGGAGCCATGAGTTTGAAATTTGGTAGAAAAGGTTTTATTTCTTAAAAAATGGACAGCGTGATGAAGAAAACACAGGTTCTCATCATAGTGGTCATTGTAATAATAGTGTAAAAGTGGTTGTTAGTGCATGGTGATGGATGGTGTCTACTTTCACACTTCATCTTTCCTTCTACTCAACGACGGTTAGGATTCCACTTCACTTAGGTTACACACTTGGTATATTGTTAACTCTGTATGCTCCTTAGCAAGGGGTATTGTATTAATAAAACATTTTAAGGTATAAAATAATATTTAGAATACAGATATGCGATTTAATTTTATTATTTAAAATTTATTTCAAAGTAAAAAATCAAAATCAGGTTAAATTGTTCACCTTTTTGTTATTATTTAAGTATTAATATTTAAAAGTGAATATTTTTTTATATATAATATAAGTTATTATTTTTAATGAAAAAATCTATTATTTATATTTATGTATGATTTTAATGATTTTTTTATTGATTGTATTATATTCCTCTCTTTTATTAAAACTTATGTAATAAAAGAAGGTATTCATAAAAAAAAATCCTTTGGTAGTATCTGATTGAAATCCTGGAATATTAATATGTTTAAAAATAAAAATTCAATGTAATATAATTTTTTAAAAATCAGATAATTTAGTTAGCGTAGTTAATAAAATATTAAGCGTACTAAAAAAAGTTCAGCATATTTAAAAGAGTTTAAGTAAATATATTTTCGATAATGTCTTAATTTTAATGTTTAAATGTATGTAATTAGTATATTTTACACGTTAATAGATTATTTTATTTCTTTTATTTTATTTTATTTTAAAATAAGATAATTCAATTAAAAAATTACCCAATTAAGTGCGTGCAGTATATTTTGTATATAGTTCTTCAATTGAAACATTTAACGATGTCTCTAAGTTAATATAATAGAAGAACTTTGGACTAACATTAATTTTTATTTTATTTTAATGGTATGATTTATAATTAAATGTATAAATTTTATATTTATTATTATTATAAATTTTAAATTAAATTTGAAGTGAAATTTACATTTTAAATATTGGAATAATCATTTTATGCATATTTATAATATTTTTTATAATAGTTAATTGTGTTGAAATTAAAATTCAACAAATTAATATTTCGATGTGTTTAGTGATCCATTCGACATTGACTACATTATTTAGTCCAAGACGCTCATGTTAAAAATGAAAAATAGAAACAAATATGCTAAAGTGGTGTATAGATAGAGAAAATATAATATTTTCAATTTTTCGAAAATAAAACAGCAAAAATAATGTGAGTATTTTAGTTATTAACTTATAATCGTTAAAACTGAGTAAAAATTTCTCACGAAATGAAGATGCTGAAATATAAGTTTGGGATTCTATTTTTTTTTCCTATCTCCTTCATGTGACTTTTTAGCGGATTAAAATATATAATAAAATAATGTGAAAACGGTGGAAAAATATAGATACTTAAATCTGCATTATAATATCCATACTTCTTTTTAGGGAAAAAAACAAATTTCTAATTGGATAATATATTATTTAAAGAAATATTAAAATTTTAAATTAAAAAAAATCATATTTATAAATATGTTTTACGATTATTGTTTGATATGATGCAAAATTTAAATAATCATATCTTAGTATTGATGATTCAAATTTCAAATGCAATTAATACAAAAAAATTCAAATAAAAAAATTGTTAAAACTTAAAATGAGCAGTGTAGTTTAAATTTTAAATTTTGAAATTATCATGTTAAATACTTTTATGGTAATTCATTGATTAGAAAGTAAATAAAATTAAAAATTCTGAATTCAGATATGAAGTTTTATAAAAGAAAAAAAAAACTAAAAAGTATAACATAAAAGTTTAATCAATTGTATATGCACAAACAAATATGTAAGAATAAGTCATTGACTAATGCAATAGGACAACATACACTTTTGTATGAAACACGACAAAAACAGGAAAAAATCTTAGGACTATATTTTGACACTGTGTTCCATTCGTGATGAGAATTTTACTTTACTTATATACTAAACTTTGGGTATAAAGATATACCAACATCCATATTTTGACTACATCATATCAATCTATTACACTTATACTTTATCCTTTTCTCTCAAAATGTCAAATATATAATTGGAGATGCATGCACACATTACATTTTTAACCTAATCACAAAGAATTACATTAGAACAAATGTTTGCATGAATTGCTGCAGGTACAGCACACTAACAGAGCGCACCATATCAGTGAGTGGTTCAACCTTCTCCTCTTTGGAGTGGACATCAATTGCATGGGGTGCAGGTCTTGTTCTAGCTGCTCCAATTCTGGCCTTCATTTCCCTATACATCAATGGTCCCTTCCAAACACTCATCACAGCTGCAGCCACAGGCATTGGCTTCCTCTTTTGCCTCCCTGTAGGCCTCTTCAAAACCACTAAGATCTTCATTCTCTATATTGCAATGATTGTTGTTGCAATCACAGTCTCAACTGCAACACACACTCACCACTTAGCCCTCATGGCTCCTACATTGTCAAGACCACCATTAAAGAGACTAACCCTAGTTTCCTCAAAACAAGGAATCTCTAGTTGGATCTCTCTCTGTGCTACTGTTGTTGGCTGTTTAGGTGCATGCATTGTCTCATCCTTCACTTACCACATGCTTAGGGAGCCCATTGAACGTGAGTATATCAGTCTTTGGATTGTGTCAATATTTTGTGGCTTGTTATGGCTAGTGGGGGTGTTGCATGCAGTCACAGCTGAGAACAGAACCAGTTCTGTGCCCAACATTTTGTCTTCAAGGCTTCAACTTTTTACAATATTCAAAAACCCAAATGCAATTGGAGGCTTGGTTTCTGTTCTCCTCTCCTCGTTTACCACAATGAGCATTTTCACTGGCGGGGTGCTGTTCATACTTGGCCAACTCTGCATTGAGCCAGTGCATGTGCTTTATTTCTGGTTAACCTATTTCCTTTTCCCTCTGGTTTCCCTGCCACTGCTGTTCCAACCACTGCAGCACCTAATCAAGGCCAATTCTGTGAAAATGAAGATCATGGGGTTACTCTTGTCGCTTATAAGTTCTGGTTTTGGGTTCTACTTTTGGGACAGTCATTGGAAATGGGGGCACTTGCTGGTGTTTGGGGCCATTCAGGGAACATCAAGTGGGTTATTGCACACTTTTGGAAGGGTTTTGATGTTGGACACTGCTCCACGTGGTGAAGAGGGTGGCTTTTCTGTTTGGTATGGTTGGGTGAAGGGTGTTGGGTTGTGTGGGGGTTTCATAGTGGGTTCAGTGGTGCCAGGGAGGGTGAGAACTTCTTTTGGGGCTGCTTTTTGCAGTGCCCTTATTGGAATAGTCGTTTTGCTTTTTGGAAATGTGAATGACTTTGGTGTTGTCAGAGAGGGTGGTGAGATGGCCTTGGATTCCAAGGAATCTATCAGCGTTTGAGAGTGTGTCGTGTAATAAACCAACGTTTTGTTCTCACATTGTATTCACTTTTGTGCTCTCTTGCGAATGCTTGCAAGGTGGTGTCATAGGATTGATTTCGTGATTGGTCTAGGGTTATCATAAAGTCTCCAAAAAGTTCTTGGAACCATTCAAACTGTCCATCCTTTGATTTGTTCTTATTGGTTACCTATTTTATTAGAAATTTTACAACTTAACATAAAGATAGAAAGAGAGACGTGTTACAGAAAATGACAGAAAGTGTATTGGAGGGTAACAATACACTTTTTCTAATATACATTTCATTATTTGTTTAAATTTATTTGTGATTTCCAGTCGATTTCAGTTAACGATAAAAAATATGTTTAAAAAGTGTCTCGAGTGCTAAATTTCTCTAAAGTGAATGATACACAGAGAGAAAATTAAAAATAAAATAAAATTGTATCATTACTTTTTTTTGGAACCCATTAAATTATTGAACGTGTATATCAGCCACATAAATGATTTCTAATATGTGTAGGAAGTAACTTCAACTTTATTTACTCATGCAACTTTATTAAAAAAAAAGTAATTTTCTATATACTTATTTATTAAATAAACTTAAATACTTTTATCTCAAAGATAGTAAGTCGTCATCATAATCTCTTGATACACTATAAGAAAAATATTAAATAGTATCGACCATAAACAAACACAAACACACAAAAATAAACTTAAAAATGTCGACACTACGTCAACCAACAACCGACAAGTAATTGGTGGAAATTATAGTTTCAGCTAGCAACCCAAGGTAAATAGCATGGACAAACCCACGCTAAAAGGTTACAAATGAATATAATTTTAATATTACGTTGGTAAAAACGACACAAACTGAAAAGAAGTTGTGTCGATTGGCCGATGGAAAGTTTGAAAAAAAAAACATATATTATAATATTATACGGATATTGTATCGGCAAGACAATGCAAATCTAAAAAAAATCTCACTAAAATTGGCCACGTCGACACTCCTTAAAAAAATAATTTAATTTATTCATTTTAATTCGTATTTATATCGATTACGCCAAGATATTTTTTTTTGGTTAGGCCGAAGCATTATAATATTTTTTATTGTGATTGATTTTTACGTTAGAAATGTCATCGGAAAAAAAAAAACTCCAAAAGGGGTTTGGTGGATACAAAAGCCCATGTTTAACAAATTTATGAAAAAGAAAAAGTTTGTAAATTATATAAAACTTTTTGTAATTATATTTTAAAACCAAACATTTTAGTTTCAACGAAGGAATAGAAATGTAAATTGAAATAATATGGTACAAAATATATAATTGTAAATGTAGAAACAATATAAAGTAATAGTTAATTAAAGTGTAAAATTACATAACCAAAATATTTAAATGTATGAGTATTTACAACATTTAACTGAAAGGAAAAAGTGAGAAGTCTCACTTGCAGTGCATAATCCTTCACTAAATGTGCTTATGAAAATTGAAAGTTATTTGAACAAATAGAACATTAAATATATGAGAAGAAAATTTAAATAAGTAAACATATATTTTGGGATGAACTTTAAGAAAGTTGTTAGTCATTATGGTCTTTGACATAGTCGGATGGAGTTGATTGGTATAGGTGGAAAGCATAGGTACGTTGTTGTTCCATTGTATGACGAGTTATTCCTGCATCGTCTTCATAACGTCCTCTAACTGTACATTATTTTTCTTTTGCCAATTGAGCCTCATGACTTGCCACCAAAATTGTTTGTCTTACTTCTTGAACTTTGGTATAGAGTTGCTCATTTTCAACTGACTGGTCACAATATGATGTGGAGAAAGGATATAAGAAGGACTAAGCGAAAGAAAACACTCTTTGGCAGAAGTTACCAAACTAGTATGTTGTGCTGTAGACTCGACCTCTACTCTTACCTACTACAATCTCCTTCCAAGCCTGAAACTTCGTTTCTACATCTGGATGGTGGGTATTAATGGTTGAACCTTCAGAATTGTTAGCTTGTATGGCCTTCAACCGCTCGTGGTAGTTTTCTTACATAATGATTAGAAGATCGAAATGTTAGATAAATTAAATCAAATTATAAATAATTAATGAAAATTTAAATGAATAACTCATATCAGTCTCACGAGTTCTAGTATCACCCCAATCACTCTTCTTGTTTTGTGGATGGCCATAAAGAGTTCACCAAGTTCAACCGAACGATCATATTTAAAGAAGTAAGCTTAAATAGATGTTATTAAGTGATCAACAATACTTACCAAGCCCAATGTAAAATCTAAATGTAATTTACAACCAGTTGAATACAATGCTCCACCTCAAGCTGAAGACTGGTTAATTTTGTTCTAGGATGACTTTTCTTTGAACTTTTAGGTATCCCAATAGTTTAAAAGTTCACCCATGCTTTTCTCCGATCCATATAGGTTGGGAGCCCTTTGCTTGGGCTTTGGTCAATATATCACAAAGTTGTTTTCTGACTTTGGACTCAAAGACCTTTCTAATCTGCCACTTATCATGAGGAGTCCAAGTCATCCTAGCATGCAAAAATGAAGAATCAACATGTTAATATCATAATACTAAAAAATAGTTAATTTGTATGATATTGTAATAAATAATTGTAATTAACTTAAAATTAATTCACTATTTCAATTGGTTCTCCTTAGTCATGACATCATAATAATGATAAAGTCTCCCAATTTAGAACCTAATTCAGGAATCAATAACATTAACAAGATAATGATTTGGTGTCTAACTAAAAAATATATATAGAAGATTGTTAAGAATTAATTATAAACATGTATATAATATAATATAATATAAATACATCATGACTTATTCTTTATCTAGAGGTCAGATAATGACCTTTCGCAAGGAGCTCGTGGTCCAAAGCAACTACGGAGGTATGAGCTGGATCTGCATCATGGGATTACTCTGATGAACCAGCAGCAGTGTGGTCTGAGGTAAAAAGTTGGAGTAAAGATAAGTTGGACTGAGAGAGCTGCTACAGTGTGGTGCTAAAAAATTGTAAGGGTAGGATGGAAAAAAGAGGAAGGGATAAGCTGCACTGGTGCACTCCAAGTCTGATATAGTGGTGCAGTCTAACTCTGGTGGATAAACGGATCAAAAGACAACTGAACCATGAGACCGCATGTGTGATGGAGTCGTAGATGGATTGTAGTAGCATAAGAAAGAGGTTGGGGGTATAAGTAAAGGGTGTGGTAGTGGAATCGTTGCCGGATTACATGATAGATGGAATATGTGTATGATTGGATATAATAACGTTGAGAGGGTGTAAGCATAAGGAAAGTTAGTGGTACTGATAGACATGACTAGGTACAACAAATTTGTTTCCTTATTTTATCAACTCTGTGTCATACAGAACCTAGTCACATTACAAATTTAAAAAATTATTGCCTTTGCAGGGTACACCACTTAGTAGCGTGTTATTCCTGTGTCAATATTTGAAAGTCATGTTGGTAATCTGTTATTCTTGGATTTCTTTAATTCACAAATAATAAATTTATTCTTGCTCATATCCTAAATAGGTGTGTATGTTTAATGTATGCATAGGTAACGAAGTTTAATGTTCGAAAATGGTGCAAGGTCTCATTGGAAGTGGTGATTCAAAGTTTCAAATCGTGTGAAAAAAGCATCACTCAAATTATGTCCTTCTTGTTATGGATAATGAAATTCTTAATGAGTTAGAGTGTAGGATTTAAATTCTTAATGAGTTAGAGGACTTTGGAAATAAGGGTAGTAATTGTACGTACGAACCTATACCAACTATTAAACACTATGAAGCTAATAATGACTAAATTCAAAGAAGCTCAGTTATCAATAAGATTGGGATAATAAACATAAAGGTGATGATATTTTGACACTACTATTTATCTTTGACACCGTTTAACACTAATATATATTACTATTTTATTCATATATAATATTTTATTAATAAAATACAGTGTCAAATAGGAATATAAATGAATAGTAGTGTCAAACTAACATTTTTCTAAACATAATACCAACAAAAAAATCTACTTTTGACCATTATAACAAAATGAAACATGACAAAATGTAAACAGAACTGTACATTATCAAGGCTGGTCTCAAAGTAAAGTAGTAAATATGGAAAAATATCCTGGAAAGTACATTATCTTAAGAAACACTTTGGGTGGTTTCTTGCCATTTTCAGAGTAAGATTCTTCTCATTTATTCAATTTAAAAACTAAAAATTTACATTAATCTATAAATATCAAATTATTGATTCATATTTTATGTTTTAAATATGATAAAAATATTTTTACTTATTTTAAACTACTCTTATTACATAAATATAAGTTTACTGCTTATTCAATGACACTTTATAACATGTCTAATGCATAACTATCACTAATAATATAACATCAATTAATAATATAACATCAATTTCTAATATGACCAAATTTTCAAATCTCATTAATTTTAATTACATACTTCATTTTCAATGATAAAAAATATTTTTATTTTTTACCATGTGATGATTTTGAGGATTTTGTAACCTAAACTAAAAACAACATGTCTTTATTTTAATAGTTATAAATTTTAAAAAATTAAAAATGATCATAATGTTATGATAATATCTTAATCCTATATTCAAATATATCCTAATGTGTTTCAAAGTAGTTTTTTTTTAAAAGAAAAGAAAAGACATGACAACTTTTTCAATTTCTAATAAATATTTTATGAATTAACATAAACCTTAAATGAAATAAAAGTGAACCTAATTAATTATTAGTGTTATGTTTATTTTTATCAACATTACACACTTCTCTTAATTTATTTTTTTAAAAATTTTACTCGAAAACACAACCTTAGTAATATTTCAATATTAATTTAATTTCTTCATAATTTATAAATACTAAAACTAATATTTTTAAAAGAATAATTTATGTAAAATTTATAGAAACTAAAAATATATTTTAAATAATTATTATATGGAGTAAGGGATAATTGTTGTATGTACAAACTCTAAATTATTACAAGTCATATTTATTCTCTTTTAATAACATTATTAATATTCTTATCTAACAGTTACATATTCCTTACGAATAAAAAGACTAAAATTGTAATCTTTAAATGAATAAGCATTAACTTTTGTAATAAAGGTTGTCATATAATGATTTTAATTATTTTTCTTTGTAATTATGTTAATTATAGGGATAGTAGGACTAATTTTCCAAACTCTAACTATGTCCATGTCCAACTATTCTTCATACTTAATACATTGTTATTATAGTTTTAATTCGAAATTTTGAGTCTTTTAATTTTGCTACTATATGAACATGTTATGATATAAGATAAATTTGAGTATCATAATATATAAAACTGAAAAAGATGTGCAATATATAAAAAAAGTATCTACCAATTTATTCTTTTGAAATTTTGAATTGAAAATAGTGATATGATCTCTGGCTCATATGATAAGTTATAAATAAGGTCATTATTAAACTATTTATGATTAAAATAATATTAATATTTGAGAGTAGTGTACTAGATTATAATTAAAAAAATATCGTTTTCTTTAAGTTTTTTTTTTTAAATTTGTAACAATACAAAAAAAATTATTTAGACATTTTTCACATTGAACAGTGAAAGAATAAAATTTTGTACAAAGATAAAATATAGGACCACATTGTCATTTTGCTTTGCTCTCATTTGTATGGTATCGAATTGAGATAATCTTGAAGTTATTTTATCTACCTTGTAAGCATTACTAAATAATTAGTGCTTATTTTAAGTTCCATATTAGTTAAACTAAGTTTACTAGCACCACCTTTTATGAGCTGAAATTATTAGAACTAATTTGCACAATATGTATTTGAATATTGGGATTTAGAACAAGAGATAACGTCTTTGAGCATGAATTTTCCTTCCTTTCGTAGTTTTCCTTTTCTAATTTTGAAACCTTATGTTGAGGGGTGTCCCACATTAGCTTGCACACCTAAGTTTAAAATTTCCATGGACTGACCACTATCATCCATTAACAGTGCATTAGTTTTACATATTATTCTTCCTATAACTCCTGTGTTGAAAATTTCTAATCTAGCTTACCTTCTTAATTTTGTATATAATGATTAATATTTTTATTCTTTTAACCATTATCCAATCACCATGTAATTTATTATTTTTTTCCATATTACTGTAATAGTATTACTATTGTTCCCATAACATTTGTGTTTGAGGATGTAACTAATTGGCCTCTTGATTTTGGGTTGAATTATTGATTTTTTGTTGTTGTTTGAACTATCATCTAATTACAAGTTTTTTTTTTTTTTCAAGGCCGTTCTGTATTGTGCAGTTCTTCTTTACTGTGCATTCTTATAGCTTATTGATTTTTGATTTTGTGTTCTTGGTTGCTTAATCATATGGTCCCCATGGATGTTTCATATTGCTCCTATATTTCTTTAATCACTTACAACATACTTTATAAAACATTATTATGTTATTGAATATTTTAATTTTAAATGTTTTGAGTGATTAAATTATTATTTTGTACATTAATGACATCTATCAAATTTATTAAAAATATTAACAGTAGGCATTTATCTTAAGAAAGTAACACATTTCAGTGTTTAATAAGAAAGATATTAAAGGTAGAATACATGTATAATAAATTACAAAAAATATCAGAATATTTATTATATATTTTTTCATCTTACTTTCTTTAAGTATATTTACTTTAGAGAATCCTAATCCAGATGAGAGAAACTTACTCCTTCACTGTTATCTCTAAGTAAAAGTGAATGACTAAAATTACATAAAAGACAAAGTTAAGTAAGTGAAAGCAATTAGAGTTTATGAAAAATTATAATATATTTAAAGGGTTTATTGAGTTAATTTCTTTTAGTAAATTTTATTATAAGAGAAAAAAATAACAAGTTAAATAAATACCCGATTAAATTCAGAATTAAGATATTAAAATAATAAAAACTTCAAATTTAATTGCGTTAAAAAAATTAAGCATTCTAGCTAAATGAAAAAAAAATCAATACTAACAACATTTTCTATTATGTATTTAAATCTAATAAAATTTATAAAATCTTCATTTGATCTGTTTGAATGAGTCTTGTAGAAAAAAAAAAAAAAAAGAAA
>Ga0209489_107573_pt1 | contig 15971 bp, 6 predicted proteins | sample SiratrowhiteBW_FD_187527 | JGI IMG/M metagenome (GOLD analysis project Ga0209489, IMG submission 187527) | Root nodule microbial communities of legume samples collected from California, USA - Siratro white BW (SPAdes) (version 2) | ecosystem: Host-associated > Plants > Roots > Nodule | place: USA... | reverse complement strand
GAAACCGTAGAACAGAAAAAAAAATTTCTTCTGCGGCTTGTACAAACTGCAGAATAGAAAAAAATTTCTACTGTTCTACGGTTTGTACAAACCGTAGAAGGGAAAATTTGAATTATCTACGGTTTCTACAAACCGTAGAACTGTTCGACAGTGAAAAAAAATCAGGCCACCGCCGTCCTTCGCCACCAATCCATCACAACTACCTCTACAATCTAAAATTAAACTTACAATGATGCTTACCTTCCTTTCAATTGCTTGAATGAGTGCCAAAATGATGGAATTTGAAGATTGTAGGTACGGTTTTCACCAACCGTAAATGGAGAATGATGGTGAACCAAGCAACCAAGGTGAGAGGTGAGTAGATCTGCAACTGAAATACAAGCTCTCAAAGTGGAGGTGGAGGTGGAGGGAGAGGTGCAGCCGTCGTGGAATGGGGTGCAGTAGTGGTGTGGGAACGGGGTGCAGTGGCGTTGGGTGGAAGCAAAGTTGAGGAATAAGGATAAAAGGGGTGGTGGAGGGTATAATGGGATATGAAATATTTTAAAAAGGATTAAATGGTAAATTTGCCTAGAGTATGGAGGTGCAGGAAGATGATATGGAGGTGCAGGAAGAAGCCTGGACTTACGTTAAAAGGTTACAGGAGTACACATATGACTGCTTCTTCCTACACTCTAAGTGTTCTTAAACGTACATCCAAATTTTTGAAATATTGTTTCTGGTTACATTAAATGAATGTAACAATAGAGGAAGATGGAGGTGCCTCAAGTGCACTAAACGTTGACGCTACAGAACTTAGGGAACGTGAACGGTGTAAGGTGTAATGTGGGAGGAGTTTTTAGTGGCAGCGTGTGTCATTGGTGGTGATGGAACGGTGACAAACCAGCGGCGCGTATGTACATAGCAGTGGTGGCGGGTGTATTCCAAACTTGGAAGAAAGTTTCGGAATATCTCATTCCGAAATTGTGATTTTTGTTTTTATACAGTTTCTGGCGGAGAGAATACCCCATTCTAGAATTGAATTGTATAAGAATGAAAGTCATAATTTTGGAACATCCCATTTCAAATTTGTGATTTTCTTTTTCATACAGTTTTGAAATAGGATGTTCCAAAATTGTGATTTTTGTTTCTATACAATTTCGGAATGGAATATTTTAGAACTATATAAAAATAGAATGTGATGTTTCAGAACTATATAAAAATAAAAATCAAATGCGTAGTGATACCCCAAATCTCAAAACCCACATAAACCACCCAAATTATCCACAAAATGTTCAATATATTATGCATATCTCAAATACTTGACAAATATTAAGACGTTGATGGACGGTGGAAGCAAATGGAAGGTGGAAGCAAACCGGCGATTAAAATGGCTGGAGGTGTGCTGGAGGTGACGGTAGTGGATTGAAAAAAGTAAAGGTGAGTGGAAAATTTTAGGGTTTAGAGAGATAATTTTGTCTGCCTACTATTAATTCAGGGGTAATTTTGAGAACTTTTACAATTTTGAAGGTGGCTGAAGAAACACTTGGAAGTGTTGGAAGAAGCAGTCCAACATATTAGAATTGAGGCAAAGAATAGTAAAAGTTAAATTTTTTATTTTAAAATGTGTAGTCTAAAATATAAAATATATATTTTAAAATATATAATTCATATATATATATATATATATATATATATTCTATAATACATATTTCTATTTTAAATTGTATTCTAAAATACATAAGTAATGTGCATTTCATATGTATTTCTAAATTTAGAAATATATTATGAATTTATATTTTGAAATGTATTAATAAATTCTAAATTGTGTATTTTGAAATGTATTTTTTAATAGAATGAAGAATGCAATGGCTAAATGTATTATGAATTTATGAAATATACATATGAAATATATTATGAATTTCTCATATGATATACACATGAAATATACTATGAATTTATGAAATGTATTTTTTCATAAATTGGTAATAGGTGTAGAAATTAAAAACAAATTAAAAGAATATTTTGTACTTTTATCAATAATTGAAGGTAAAAAAAGGATTAACCATAGTATGATGAACTTGTTAGGATTAAATCTCACTAATCTTCACTTTCATGCATAACAAAATATATCTTCTTTTCTATTAATAATTAATGTCAAGCCACAAAATTACTATGAGCTCAGGGATTATCTACTAATAACAATTCATTAATCAATTATATGGATAAATCTTGGATTCACATAAGGATCTTAATGACAATAAATAAATCACATTCTATTTCCAGACACAAGATTTCGTCCACTAAATTAATTCAGTGCTAGATTCAAAAAATATTTTCCAATTCTCTTAAAGAATCAATGGTCGAGTTATGGATTTACACAACAAGCATAAGTATAAATCAATATACTAATGTATTGAACGAAAAACATTTATGAGAAGACATAATATAATTCTAAATATGATTACATGAGAGTTCATAAAGATTTAACCTAACCCCAACAAAGAGTGATTTAGATCCTCAAAGGCATGAGGAACCCAAACACTGCAAGAAGAATGATGCAATAAGAAGATTACTCCAAATAAAACGTAAAGATGCCTTCAAAAGTGAACTTTGTTCTTTGCTCTAGCAAAAGATATCTAATCCTATCCTCAAAAGCTTATTAAATAAAATTTGAAAATCGTCGTGTTAGCTGTGTCGGGCACCACTAGATTCTCTTATTATTTCAATACTGGAGCCCAACCAGCATCGGGTGCATGTCTCCTATCTATGCTAAGCACAGGTCTCTCGCACCAGACGCATTTCTGCCTCTTTGCTCTCGATTTTCCCAAGCTGGGCTCATGTGGTTGAGTTGAACTTGACTTTATTTGCCCACTTTTTTGCTTATTTTTTTTTACTTCTTCAAAGCTTCAATCCTAGTTCTTCTTATCCAATGTTTTCTTGCTCCATTTCATCAAAAATAGATTGAATTAATATCAAATCCTTATTTTGACTCTCACAATCAATTGTTAATAAAAACTACATAAAATTGAGAATTTCAAATTTTTCTTAGTGTACACATAAAAATGGATAAATAATATTATATAAATTAGCTCTATCAAACTTTCTAAACTTAGTATCTTGTTTTTCCTCAAACAAAGATAACTTAGCAAACAAAAGTTATTCCATAATGAAAAAGAATGCAAAACCAATTCACTAATCACATCAAACTTAACCTAAGTGTGCTTCATCACATTAATATTAATATTAATATTAATATTAATTTTATTAATAATATTAATTTTATTAATAATAATAATTTTATTAATAATATTAATATTATTAATATAAATAATAATAATAATAATAATAATAATAATAATAATATTGTTAAATATGAATTTGTATTTGTATGTAAAATTCACATATACAAATATCGTATATAAAATTTATAGGTAATAATTTGCATATAATAATATATAAAAAAACTTACATACGAATTTATATTCATATGCAAACTCTCCAATTAAATTAGATTTTTTTTTTTAACATGACGTTGTTGCTTAATAATTTTATTTGACTAAAATAAAAATGTTTTGAGGAGAGATATTAGTCATCTATAAAAAAAAAAGAGAAAAAAACAAAATTAAAAAAAATTTTAAGCTAAATTAAGATACATGTAAATAAAACTAGATTTAATCCTTAAAGTATTACTCAATTATACCCAAACTATTAGGATGTTGTGAATAAACAAATATTTGTGAATATTTCTTAAGTTTTAATGAATGTTGTAGTTTTTAAATTAAATAACTTTTTTATATTTTTCCTTTAAAATTTTCATACATGAGATAAATATGACATACAAAAGTGTATATTTAATTTGATATTGGATTAGGTATAGCTACATTAAAATATTAATTAACATGATTTTAATTAAATTTTTGTATATTTGATTTGATATTAAGTATTGATTGAGTTAGAATTAATTCTTCATGCTTTTAATAATACGATTTATATTTCTTTTAGTATTTAAATAGCGATAGAGCATTTAAAAGAGAGCAAAGAAGAAAATATTCAAATTGTGAATTTAAAAACTAGCTCTAATTTTTTTTATAATTAAATCATTTAAATTTTTTGTTATAAAAATATTTAATTCTCATAAATTATCATTTAATTGTTTAGTGGATATAGTGTTTTTAAATAAAATAAGACAAATTAATATCATTTCGTTAAAAGTATAGAAAAGACAAATATCATTTATTTAAAACACAAGATATAGAGAAAGTGTAAATGTATCTTGATTAAAAATATAGAAATGTGTATATTTATTTGACCACTAAAAAAAGTGTGAATATCAAAATCTTATAACAACAAGAGAAGTGCATAATTTGGTGTAAATATAAAATTAATTTCAATATAAAATATTAAATTAATAAATAATATTTCTTTTAGAAATACATGAACATTACTGATATGAATAATTAATATTAATAATTCAAATTTTTTTGATATAAATTATTTGGAGAAGTGGGATTCTGAACTAGTTTTTTATGGAGTTATTTAAAATTGTCATTAATACTTTAAAATTTAAATTTAACATTTTATATAAAAAAATACTTTAATAATTTTTAATCTCTATAGAAGCCACATGAAAAATCACTTTTGTCTTCAATTTGATGAGGTTGAGGTGGGGTGTCCGTCTTTTGCTTACTCCTAGGAAACACTATCTATTTGCTCTCACTGATTCATGAGTGTTAAGAAAGGGCTTTGTTTCATCCGAAGAGTGAAAGTGAAAATAGTCAGAATAGTAATAACGAGGGAACAATATTTTAAATATATTTTATTTTTTATTTTCACTCTTTATTTATCTTAATTTTTTTTTCTTTACTAGACAGGACTTTACTTGTGATCCTGATAACTTACCAAACTAAGCTATCCACGTGACTCTTCCAATTAAGAGCAATCATTATTTGTTTCCCACATTATTTTATTACTTCTTTTCTGGAAAGGTCAATCAGCCATTATGTCATAAATCCCTTGCATATTTTATAATAAGTTTAGCTGATAGAAGAGGAATAAGCAGCATGGATATAAAACAGATGAGTAAAAATAAATAAAAAATAAGAGAAATATGAAAAACAAGAATAAAAGTTAAAAAAAATAGATAAGAGAAATATTAGTAAAAACACGGTTCAGTCTGTAAGATTAAGTGAAGTGTGGCCGGACTAAATAACTGACTTAAAAATAATCAATTCAATTTAGAGTAATTTATACAAAAAATTGTTTAATGTAAAAACTTATATAAATATTTAGATTAAGAAAATAGATCAATTTTGTCCCGCTTTAAATGGTCAACGAGCTCCATTGGATCAAATGAGAAACACATTCTATTAAAAAAAAAAGGGAAGAATCATTACCAAAATAACAAAAGAGTGTTTTTTTTTCAAACTAAAAAATATTTTTTTTTCATTATTTTAAAATTGAACGTAAAGTTGTTTCAAAGAGATGTAAAAAGACAATTTCAATTTCATCTTTTCCCATTACTTTTTTTTCTAAATTAAAATCTAAAATATTTACAACCACCTAGATCTTAAATTTTAAATGACTAAAAAGTTGTTCCAACTTTTCTGGTTGCTGCGATGACGTGGCAGCCAGTAAATTCGTTTTCCCTCACCTGTGATCTAACCCTTTTTTCATACCCCCTTCTCTTTCAAGTTGAAGGGTGAATGCTTCGATACAGAGATTAAAAACTTTGCTTTTTATCATTATTGCATCTGTGTCGTACAGTTGGCATGCATGAAAACTGCAATTCTAGGGGAGTGTACATTTTCAGCTGGAAATACAACTTTATAGTTATATAGTATTAAGGACTATGCACGGAACTTAAAGATTCCCCCACATATAGCTGTCAACATGTACTCATATTTTACACCAATTTGGGTTGTAATAAAAATGACAACGCAGCAAGGGAAATGCAGTTCGTGGATTCATTTAGCAGGGGTTTTGCACAGATAAGCGGAGGCGATTAAGGTAGGTCCTAATTGTTAACAAAACAGACAACAACACTGCAGTTTAGGGCAATCCATAGACTGTAGGCACATGGTCAATAACAAAAGCACATGGGTTTCGCAGACAATTATGTCACCATCCACCAAAAAGGCATTGAGGAAATTCCCACAGTATCCGACGTTCACAATAATCTAATCAAATACTATTCGGGCAATATTTACTCATAAATTCAGGTTAAGAACAGGCATGATGCAGACATCTATGAAAAGTGAGTCATGGTAGAGAAGTCACCAAGAAAGTAACGTCTAAGATAAAGCCAATACAAAATTTATAAGGATAATCGATCTGTGCACATGTTTCGGCTCAGACAGGTAAAAGTACAAAAGGGCACCCCATATCAATGATGATCTGAGTCCTACGATTTCCATGAACATGTAACACGTCGGTGTGAAAGCATTTATTATACATGGAAGGTAAATAAATAAATTAGGCAAGTTTAGACAACTCATCTTCATAAACAAATGGTGTTTGATGATTCACATTGGTGTTGCTCGGAAAGCATTACTAATGTGATAAAGTGAGAACCAATGCCGACAGTATGTTACAGAATCAATCCTACAATTCATAACAAGATAATATCTTCACCAATTTTATGTTCCTATTAGTGGTAAAAGTTAAAAGGTAAAAAAATTGATATAGAATAAATAACATTAGCTGCAATTCATCAAGCTTTTATCTTCATTTAATATACAGTTTTATTTCCTCTCATGCAGAAATATGAAACTTGTTTGGTAATTAATTTACTCTAATATGAAACTTCACAAACTCAATGTGTATTGACATCTGAAGTTATACGAAATTGAGTCAAAAGTCAATTAATCAATTTATAATCTCACTTCTCTAACAGGGAAATAGAAAACTTGCATCTTCTTCAACAAAGAATATCCAAATACTGTAACAGTGATACTTAAAAATCACATTTCAATCTAACATACTCAACCGCATTGATTACAAGTAAAAGCACTATATGCAAAGTATTTTAGCAATCAACTATGTACTATCCCTATGCTATATTCAGCCAAACTGAGCTAAGTAATAGGTCGTACTCCACCACTGATCGCAAAATCATGTACTTTATATCATTGTTCCTAAACATAAACACAATCTGTTCTCAGATAAATCATTAGAAAAGTAAACTTACCTCTACATACAAACACAAATTATTAATGAATAATTACAAGGCAAAAAGAAGACGAAAACCTGAACAAACCTATCATGCATACAGATCAATGAGTAATCAGAACTTCCATGTTACAGAAATCCACGACTATCTCGATGTTGATCGTCATCATCTAGGGTCTAGAAAAAACACCCCAAATCTTACCACGCCCAAGACTCTCCAAGAGTTTCTTTGATCCCGGCACATCCATCTCCACAAGCTTCTGCGTATATACACAAGCCCCTGCTGCTACCATCTGCTTTCTGCAACTCTTGGAATGCACTAACGAAGCGAGCAACGAAACAGGGTACTTCTTATCCAACCCTTGCAACGAAGGGTTCAACAAATGAACCGCACTCACAACCCCTCTTTCATCCTTGCGGAAAACCCTCCTATTCGCAGGGTGCATCAGCAGCACCGACAACGCCATTGCAGAAACCTCTTTCTCCTCTACACCTTTCCCATCCAACATTTTAATCAAACCCGAAACGCACCCCAATTCCCCCATCTCTTTCCTCGCCCTGCCACTGTTCAACCCTATAGCGTGAACCGCCCTCGCCGCGGCAATCCTCACCGCCAGCACCTCACAGTTCAGCACCCCCACAAGCCTCTGACCAAACCCTTCACCTATCAGAACCTCCCCAATTGCAGCACTCTCAGCCAAATGCCGCAACATCGTGACTGCAACTTCAAGACTCGGAATTGGAGTACCCGAGTCCCAGTAATTCTTCAAACACTCAACCCCACCTTCTTTAACCACCATAACCCTCAAATTCGACAAACCGTCCGAGTCAGCCTCGGAAATCAAATTCGACAAACACCCAATCGCGTTCTCACGCGCCGAAGCAGTTCCGGACGAAGCCAAGGCGACTAAAACCACCACCGCATTCTCCTCCGCGAAATTGTCCCTAATCTCCGTGAACGCGGCTAGGTTGCGCAACACGGCGGCCGCGGAGGCCTGCGCGCCTGGGGTGCCAGCTTGGCAAATCTCCAGCAGAGACGAGATTCCGCCGCGCGAGCCAATCGCTCTGGAGTTGTCCTTGGTGAGACTCAGCGCTTGAAGCGCGATGCATGCTTTCTCAATAGCGAATCCGCTTCCAGAATCCAGCACTCGGAGAAGGTGGTTGAGAAGGAGTAAACCCTCGGCGAGGAGCACGGTCTTGGCGCTTTCAACTGTGGAGACTTTGGCGATGGCAGCGACTGTTTTCTCCTTCATGTCGGACGGCGAATCGAGCAGGCGCACGAGCACAGGAACAACGCCCTGAGCCACAGCAATGGTAACATTTTTGTCGTCTTCGTGAAGGAGGCCCAAAAGGGAGTCCATTGCGGAGGTTTTGGACTCGGGCGACCCGATTTGCAACCGGGTGATTAGGTTTCGCGATGCGGAGCGGATAGCTTCTCTTTTAGAGGAGGAGGAAACGGCGGCGCTCTCGAGGAGAAGGCCGCTGCGGAAGAGGATGTCGCAGTCGGTGACGTGGCGGTCGAGGGTAGCGAGGAGGGAGTCGAGGTCGCTTTGGGTTTTGAGCTTGCCGTTGGGAAGGTCTTGGGGCTGGCACGTGCGGGCGAGTAAAACGGCGTCGTGGAGCGTGTGAGAGATGGAGTGAAGGAGGTGGAGGGAGAGGGGGTTGGTGGTGGAAGCGTTGGGGAACTCGGCGGAGAAATCGGTGAGGTGAGTTTGGAGAAGGGTGAGTTTGACTCGGGCGAGTGACCATTTCCCTTTGAAGTTTGTGACGCTGGGTAGTTCCGAGTCGAGGAGTGAACTCAGCAGGTTGAGAGACTCAGCGATAGGATCTGTTTCAGCTGAATCTTTTTTCATCTTCGTTGTTTTTCCTTTTGCTTCACAAAGTTGAGGGAAGAAGGGTTTTGTTGAAGACCTGGGATTTGGAGCGTGAAATGCAGTCGCGTGTGGCGCGTTTGGGGCTGCTTGCATTCCCGTCACTCTTGTTTGTTTATAGTTAGTCCTCACTCTGTGCCCGCGTTTCTATGTTGTACAGCTCGCACATTTACGGTCAACTTCCATCTTACTTTTGCTTCTCCTTCTTCTTGTACCTTACTAAATTATCACTATTCCTTCATATTTTTGCACAAATTTATGAATAAAAACACAATATATATTCGTTGTTCCACTGGTGACCAGAATTATTGAGATGATTCTGTGTTCTTTAACTTATTATTCCAATATTATACAATATTTAATTAAAGAAATGTTTGTTTCAAATCAAACAAACATTGATGGGGAGATGATAATATTCTGAACTAAAATGCACATCGGATGTTGTGTTAGATTACGTTTCTAACTCTTTACAGATTAAAAAATAAATAGAAAGTTGTTTGATACCAGTGTTTTTGTTTTCTTAAAGTTGTTGGTTTTTTTTGTTTTAAAAGAACAGAAACAGGCTCAACGTTTGTAGAAATCTATGTGTGAGTTACGCAAAGAATTACGCACACTTAAAGTTATAGTTAGTACACGGTAGTGTAACTCGGATTCCTTGTAGTCAGAGCCATAAAAAACGCGTGAAGACCTGGACTGGACGTTCTCACATGGGAACTTGGGACGGAAGTAAATAGATTTTTTTTTTCTTATACTATACAGAACACAGGCATCAAGATACTCGAATTATGCACAGTAACCTCCGTTGTTTGGAAATTGGATTAGAAAGGACAAAGAGAAAAATGATAAAATTTATATTATTATTATTATTATTATTATTTCACAAACTCTTCTATAATATGTTTAACAGAAAAGGTTATAAAATGATCTACTAGCATTGACACTAGATAAGGGGTATTATTTTGGGAGAGAGTGATCTAATGATTTTTATAGATAAACATTAGTATGTTTACTAGATAGCTAATAACATATTGTTTCATGCCTCAAAAATTTGTTGTTGGAGCAATTTTGTTAGTAGCGTGGTGTCTTTAATTATTTGGTTTTTTCATTATTAAGGTAACACAATTCTGGCCATACAATTTAAATATAATCTCATTTAATGACTTTTGGAGAATATGTGACATTTAAGTCTATTTAATAAAAAAGTTTAATATCGTATTAAAGATGTATTAAATCATTTTTAACACAAATCATAAAGTTATATAACAATGAATAAATAAATGAAAACATGAAAGAAGGCCTTATATAGGTGATAGGGAAGGATGAAAAATGAGGAAAAATTAGTTTAAAAAGTAATATGACTTGTTTGAGATGTTTAGGATTTAGACCAGTTCAAAAAGTAGATAAAGATGATGGTTCTTCAAGAGAAAACTCAAAGTGACAAGAATTTATAAAAGTCATACTTTGCGACAATGAACAATTCAATATATGAACAAGTAAGAAAACAAGAAACTAAAAAAATTGAAATATAAACATGAAATGAGGAAGAAGATGATTGAACACGCCACTTTCAAGATTCAAAATCTTAAAGAATGAGTGAAAGAGGATCAACCATTTGAGAGAGCTTCTTAAGATAAGAATAAAATAAAAGAGTAGAGAACAACTCAAGAACTCTCACACTTTCTCAAAGAAATTCTCATTCATTCAAATTCTTATTTTTACAATGGAAAACACTCCTATTTATAACCATGAAATTTGGCCAAGCAAGGAGTCTCAAAAGACAAAAATATTAACTACACTAATCAAGGTTAACTAACTTACTATGTTTAAGTCTAAACTAATCCCTTAACATTAGGGGGAGATGTATTTAATGGTTACTACATTAATGTAATAATTACTTGCAAGATGACTAGGCTGAATGTTGTTGACCGATTTCGGCAAATTTACTAAGTCAAAAGTAATATATATTTTTAAAGTACGAATGTCGATCCCACAGATAACAATTTTACTTAAAAATCTCAATTTTCACTACTCACTAAGCAAATAAAATTTTAAGGATGATTTGATAAAATTTGATTTAAATAACATACAAACATAAAAGAGCAATTGCAAAATAAATTAACAAATATCAAAAGTGGTTTAAAAGATCTAGAAGAACTCTGAGATTGAACTTCATCTATCTCCCTTATTCATATTTTGGATTTGATAAAAACATACAATATCCGTAACTACTCACAATTGATGCACATATAAAAATCATTCACACCGATTCCTCTGAGATGAAATTCATAAGGAAATTTCCTAAACACTGATCTCTCAGCTATTTAGTAAATTACCCAGCATTAAGAACAAATGTTATACGCAATCAATACATCGAAACCTATCCCTAGTATTCCAATATATTGAGTATTTTCGTCTAGGTTAGAAACTTAAAAGTACTTCCCAATTAAATTCAAGAATCAAAATCAAGACTCTATTAATAAGATAAAATCTAGCATTAAGCACAAGATGAAAATACCAATTGAGTAAAAATTGAATATTATATATAAAAATCACCAAAATACAAATGAGTTCAAAAAGATTACATTCGATCCCAAAGATGAAGAATTAGCTTCTCATAGTAGCCATTACAACCCAAGGAAAGGAAGATTGTTAGAGAAGAAGAATAATTAATGAATTGCTTTTGTCCTTGACTGCTGCTTTCGTTCCTCCAGGTCTAGATGTCTAAGAAAACTTAAAATCGCCCTTTTAAACTCGTTTTAGGGCCTAGGTTAAGTGACTTTTCGCTTGGGCTTTTTTTATTTTAAATTTTTTATTTCTTTTCTTCATGAATCTTCCAATCTCTCATTTTCTTCATTCTTTTATACCTGAAATTTCACAATAATTGAGATCAAATGATTTACTTTAACTCAGGACTCAAAACCTAAATTTAGATCCAAAAACTCTCAAATTGGAGGTAATTACTATTTTAAAGAACACTTAAACCCACAAGTACTCAAGCTTTCTCATGTATAAAAACACTTAAAATTGGCACTTATCAAATGTACATGATGGAGTGCGAAAGTTATAACAATGCATGATGATATTTTTTTGGTTAATTTTTATACGGAATCAACTCTTCCTAAGCTTGGAATCTTCTAAATTCTCTATTTTTATCTCTTTCTATAAGCAATTTGTTTCTTGTTATAAATAATGGTCACTTGAATTTTAATCAAATTTTACTCTAAATCCCATTAATTTTGTCAAATGATTGAATAAGAGGCATTTGGATCAAGAAGAGCAAGATTAAAATCCCCAACGAGCAAACACAGACAAAGTTGGGCGTCACTGTGCGGGGCATCACTTTCTTAAGGTGGACTCAAGATGCGTAGTTGGGCCAAGAATGTAACAAAATCCAATTGCATCGGGCCAGACATCATAAATCAGAATTTATTTAAATGATTCGTTGCATTACGATTAAACATTTTTGGACACTCCTCCACTTTGGAGACTCTACTTCATCTGGAGACAGAGTCAGAAAGTAACCTTAGAATGATGACTAGGGTTTGGAGGGTGTTTCTTATCTCCTCTTTATATATCCATATTCCTCTATTATTCATCTCTCTATTTTGTTGGGATTAGATGTAACCAATTGAATTATCATGTAATCAATATATATGTTTTTACATAGATGTGTTTCTTTCAGATTGTTAGTATTTTGATTTTGTGCTTAATGCTTGTTGTATTGATTCATGGCGTGATAATTGATTCTTAAGATATTGGAAAATATCATTTGTATTGAAATACCAAATGAAAACTTATGTCTAGGAAATCATTTGTTGTCTTAAGACCCTTGTAGAGATTACAAGTTTTATTTATATAATTGATCAACAATTTGATGGTTAATAGATAAGTTTAAGCTCATTCACCTAAGGAATTATGATTTTGGTATTATTGTGGGTTAACATTGACATTTGTTTGGAAAGAAGGGTCAACATTGACATTATTTTTATTTTTATTGTATCTCTAACATATGTTTGTGTTTATTTTTTAAATTATTTCATATTAATTATGATAAATTAGACTTGTTTAACATAAATATATTTTTTAGCTAATTTAGTGTTTGTGTACTTCGTTGCCTAGTAAACCGATATTATTTTGACTAAATCTTGTTTTATCTTTTTTTCTTTTAATTATAACTCAATAGTTCATATAATATTTTCATTTAAAAAAATAATTTGTGACCTAGTTGTATATCCCATATGAATACGAAGGAAATGCTCGAAAATGTATATTACAAGAAAAACCAGAAAAAGTTATAAAGCATTGACGAGGGATTGAAAGAATATGAATGTCAAAACGAACATATTCACTTGCAAGTTGGTGGTTCATCAAAATCTAAACTCTTATAATACCTGCAGTTGACTTAATTTGCCACCTCCCACACGTATGATTTTAAGAACACATTTTTTTTATTCCGTTTCCATGGCTATTGTCGGAAGTTTTGACATGATATAGTGAAGAAAGGATAAGTAATAATGCATAATGAAGAATATGTCATAATGTGCATACCAATAAAATTTTTTTTTTTTTTTTTTTTATGTGACATTGTCATTGTCTTTCAAATATATCAGATAATGTTTCTTAAAAGGAAAGTAATTAGATGATGCTTAAAAATTATAAGTGATTGATTCATTTTAAAATTAGAAGAACAAAAAACGGACAATTTGTTCTTTACGAAACTAAAACTTGAAACCAAAAGGAATATTCGAGCATGATTTGCAAAATCACCATCAAACTGTGTTCCTGCTTCTCATAATATGTGATGCCAACAGACATGAAATGAGACGGATTATGAATTAGGTAAAGGACTTTGTATTTGTAAATCATATTCGTTTTTAATGTATTCGATTAATGAAAGTGTCATCATTATTCGATTTGTTATATATTTACAACATAATGGAAGCTTTTATTTATAATTTGATTTGAACATTAGAATCAAAAGTTAATTCCAATCTTTGTAAGCCAACAGCTTTTAATCATAACTTGAATAACATGTTTAGTGAGTCAAAATCTTAATTCTATTTATTTGAAACAATTAAAGGAAAGCAAAACAAAATTCAAATCCATTAATATATACAATGAACAAAAGCTTTATTACTAAAAGTACCAATAATATCTTAAAAATTGTATAATAAACTTTATAACCGGACTTCTACCAAAGTTTGTTAATAAGTATTTATGTCAGCCCTAAATACTCTATAAACTAACTTCACATAAAACATCAAAAACTTAGTTATTTGTACATATCTACCATCATATATTTTTACATAAACAAACCGTCTTAAATATTTGTATATTATTAAAATAAATGCAAGGTCAAAAACTTGTTAACGATTTTCCAGCAAGTATACTGGATCTACAAGTAATATAATGAGTAAGAGAGTATCGTAACCTCAAGGAACGGAAAGTGTAAATTGACTCAGTATCAATTGTATTATGAATAAAGATTTAACAATAATTTGTTTTGATAACTGAATATAAAAAGTAACTTAAAAGGCAATTAATAATAAAGAGGAAAAATCAATAATAATAACAACCTTGGGATTGAATAATAATATTCTCTATTCTCATATACTCTTAACTGAATTCAATATTGTCTTTTCCAATTATCTATCTGCTCAAATAAAAGCCTTTTCAACCTGATTTCTCTAGCATTGAATTTCATAAATTAAAGTATCTAGCTCTATTCCTAGTTACCAGATTAATTTAATTAGCATTAAGAGTTGCTATATGCAGTCATTACTCTATAATTCATTCCTGAATTTATAAATGTAATGCATTAACGTTTGGTTCTAATTCCAAAAAGTGCTTTCCAGTCACAAAGAGAAATTTAAAATATGATAATTAAATATAAAACGTTAAACAAAGATAAACTGAATAGAACAATATTAAATAAATACCAAGAGTACAATTGAAGTGAAGAAATTACATTCAATCCCAAGAAGAAAAGAGATTAGCCACGCATGGTAGCCATGAATATACAACGGAAAAGGAAAAAGGAAAATTCTTGATTGCAACAGTGCTTCCAAAGATCTTTCAAAAGATGATGCCCTTTCGTTCATTCTAGCCTTCCTTTTATAAAAGATCCCTACTGTTTGTTACCAAGTGATTGTTATTTCATACTTCCCGCTTCGGTGGCGTTGACGCCTTCGTACAGAACTTCCTTCTCATTTAAGTGAGTTTTAGCTCAAGCTCTTCCTTTAGCGCAAGCAAGAAGTCACTTAAAATCTGTTTTTCTGTTCCTTTCCTTAATTCCAGTGTTCCTTATTCTCTCTTCCTTCGAATTTCACCTAAATCTCAACTGCATTCTCTTTCCATAACCAAAAACGCATTAAACAGAAAAATAACCATAAAATCCCTAACTTAAACAAAATCCCTAAAAATCCTATAATTAAAACAGAATAACTGCTAAAAATCCTAACAACTCTATACTTAATTAACCAATTATTAACAGTTATCAAAAGTCTCCCCACTTAACTTCTTGCTTGTCCCTAAGCAAGACAATCAAAACTTTCCATCTTTCCTCATTCATGTGCTTTCTTAAGCGTTTCTTAATTTCAAACAATTCACCCACAACTTCATAAATTAGAAATCCCACAATCCAATATTCAAACAACACTTGCAAGTCATGACAAAATTCTCTTCTCACACAATTCTCACCACTGTTTCCTCAAAGAAAGTGACATATTACTCTCAATCAAAAGTTGTTACTCATTTATAAAACAAATTCATCCTGCAATTGATAAGTCTGAAGGTCTTTACAAAGTTGTAACATGGCCTGGTTATGAAAAAAAATTTGGTTTTTCTTGGAACACAAAACATACAAATAGTTTCAAAAACTATGGATACAACTTGAATTTAAATTTTGGAGAACTAATTGGACTATGAACTCTTCATCACTTTTTCACCACTTTT
>Ga0209489_107572_pt1 | contig 15973 bp, 8 predicted proteins | sample SiratrowhiteBW_FD_187527 | JGI IMG/M metagenome (GOLD analysis project Ga0209489, IMG submission 187527) | Root nodule microbial communities of legume samples collected from California, USA - Siratro white BW (SPAdes) (version 2) | ecosystem: Host-associated > Plants > Roots > Nodule | place: USA... | reverse complement strand
TAAATATTATTCATATTCATATCCATATTTAATTAATATGCGGGTTTTTTATTAAATCAGGATGAATATAGACAATATCCATGAATGTGAATCTCTTTTACATCCCTTTATACATACATATATATACATATATATATATATATATATATATATATATATATATATATATATATATATATATATATATATATATATATATATATATGTATAAAAGTTGCACTTCCTTTTCTATATTGCATGATTAAATAAAAAACATTGCAATTGGATGTTGTTTGTTATTATAAGCAATTGCAATCACCTATAAACTTACTGTTCATGTATTTAATTATGCAAAAAACATGTATATGATTACAACCTTTTAGCATGAATATTAATAAGATAAACCAAACTCAATCATATTACTAGATTGTTTTATGACCACTAAAACATCTGATGATGTTATAAATTCATGAAACACATTAAAAGGTTCATAAAACACACATTAAAAAGGTTCATAACATAAAATAGTAGTATGTAAAACATCAGAAAAATTTTGTTCATATTTGTTATATCAAAACTTTATTTATTAAAAGAAACTCTAGCCATTCCAGATCAGAGTAAATTGTTTAAGTCTTAATATAATATATTACGCAATATTCAAATAAAGATATATATGTTGTGTTTCCATATCTATTCTTAAAAAATTATAAGGGTGAGTATCTATCGCTTTCCTAATATTTCGTACAATACAAATATTGAACAAGTAAAAAACGCATAATAAAGTAAACAATTTGACAATCACCTAACCACAACATATGGTTTTCTAATCAATCGGATTATTTATTTTTTTATACTGGATGATTTCACTAATTTGGTTAAGATATGCTAAAAGATCATTTCCTATATAAAGTTTGCTCTTATTTTTATGTCTTAACTTTGGAAGTTTGTTTTATGTAGTGTTTTTTAATTTGTATTAGAAAAGAGACTTTAAATTTAATTTCATCTTACAAAAATCAATTTGTAAAATAAGTTTTATATTAAATTTATATTTTTATGTTAGTTACATCTCGACACAATGTTGAATCTTCAACCTAAAGAAGTTCTTCATCAAAACCAAAAGCTATAATACATTTATTACACATTCATAAATACTTATGTTGCTTAATAAGATGATTAGTATCTAATGAAAAGGTTAATATTGATATAGATATATAATTCAGATCAATTCGAGTAAAAACCTATTAAATATAAAAATAAGTGATGATTCTATCAATTATTATATTATTGGGTAAAAAATCTATATTTTATATTATGATACAATATAAAAATTTATATTTTACGAAGATAAATGTACACGTTACAAATAATAAATTTCAAATTAAGAAAAAATTAAATCCTTACATCATATATATGATACTTAAAATCTATTATATTATTAATTTGGAACGTTGTGACACTAAAAATATCTAGTTGCACTTACACGACTTATATGGTAGCCATGCACTTTCGCTGCTGGTACATAAACATAAAACAAAGAAGCTCATGGAACAAGTGTTTTTAATTATTATATGACATCAGCACTCGGATCAAACATGTTGGAGACATTACAAGGCTCAAACTCTGCTAAAAAAATAGAAATGAACATGAATGGAAGCACAAGATCAACATAATGTTTAATGTTATTTATTCCAAAGACATTGTAACAAGTACACGTTGTTGAAATGTACTAGTGGGATGAAGTTGTACCGTCAACCATGTTTTGATCATAATGAAATTTCAGATTAAGTATTTTTTATTTCAAGATAAACTATTGGTAATGTAAGATGTGTAAAGGACCAAATTTCCATGTACTTCACCGTTTAAAAATGAACATGATAGAGGGATGATATTGTTGTAATGACTTTCATTTTTATTATTCTATTATTTTTATATATAGATTGGAGGCATTTTTTTATCCTTTATTAATAAAATTTGTTATTGTTGATAAAAAAATAATACTTATTAATTATTATCATATACCTTACCATAATGATTAAAATTAGAATATGGCTGTATATGCATTATCATATTCCATAGCTATATTGGTTAAAATTAGAATATGGTTGTATATGCACAGGTACAATAATAACTTTTAACCTTTGTGAAATCTTTTTTAATGGCATTTGCATCAAAACCATTTCTAGAACAAAAGTTTTTTTAACTGTAGATAAAACTGTCTCAAATTGTGAGTGCCTTTTAGTTGGACTTTGTGAACAAATTAACTGAATGCCAAACCCTAGTCTCTCCTTTTTGGAATTATACCCTTCTAACTTGTACATTAATGACCCAATTAAGGGGCTGAGTAGTATTATGCAGCTGAGTTTTATTTTTAGCAAATTTTCCAAGAATTTGATATATCACAATTAAAACTTTTCTGTTATTTACGTGAGTTCGTGGAGGGTAGAACAATATTCCCAGTTTTCTAGTTGTCTGATTTGTTTTAGTTTTTTTTTTTCATAATATTAATTACGACACTCTTATTTTTATCTAATGTCACTTTTTATGACATAGAAATGAGAAAAATATGTAAAATAAGAAATCCCATGATTTTTTTATTATGATTGAGAAAAATTATTTTATTTTCACATAAAAATATTAGGGGTGTTTAACAATTTGATAAAATGAGACATAAAAATACTAAGGGTGTTTAATGTATAAAAAAGGTAGTATTTCTCATAAATGAGAAGTTAAGGATGTTTGTTTCAAGGTTTGATTGGTGCTTTAAAAAGTAATATTCCTTAAAGATAATGTTTTTTGAAAATAGCTTTTTAAGTTCAGCTTCTTACAAAATTGTTAACTTTCCCAACAATATGAGAAAATATAAATTACTTGTAATTATATATAGTAGTGAAAAACCAAACAGCTTTTAGTTATTTTTATAAATCATGTTTACCAGAATTTATGATTCCAAAAACGATAATTTATTACTAGAAAAAACTTCTCATGATCTATCATCCCTTATAAGATAGATAAAAAAAAATTAGAGATGCCAGCATCTTTATCCTTGCTAGAATATGGATAACAAAGCAGATGCTTCCTCTAACTGTGGTTCAGGTGAAATTTCCGAGCACAAATTCCGTAACAACTAACAATATTTCAAAATTAAGATTAATGCCAAAATGCCATAGAAGTGGCATTTGATGATAATTATTCTCCTAATTATTGTAATATTAAGGTAATGCTCCATCAATGCTTTTTCACCTATAAAACAGGCATATTTGTGTACTATAATTAGATAAATCTTTGAATTGGTGTTATCACCCTCTTAGAAGCGAATCAATGGCAATAAGCTGGAAACCAAAGTGAGTATGAAGGCTTCTGTTGAGCAGTTCTATGATATCCTATGCAACAAGACACACCAACTTCCCAACATTTACCTTGAAAAACTACTCCTTGTTCACTCATAAAGGTTAATGATTTTTTTAGCAAAAAGAGAATATATTAATCGGAAATACTTGGGTACTTCAATTGTATTACAAATTAAAATTATACAAGTATAAATTTGAAAAAGAATATAGATTCAGAATCAATCACTAGCCTTTGGGTGGGATGATGAACATCATCCATCCAGATCCAATAAAAAATTTCAGTAGGCCATCAAAACATTTCAATCATAAAGAATTAAGTTATGGTCTAATGTTCTATAAACATGATATGACCACAGCAAAAAAGATTGAATTTCCAAAATACATATATACTTGAGGCATCCTAAAATAGGTGTATTAGTTTGTATCACTAAAGAGATTTAGGTATGGTCCATCTTCTGTATTTCATACACTATACAGTGTCATCTCCATAAAAGTTGTTTGCTCTTAGAGTACTTCCTTCTTATTTTCTTTTTTAACCTAGCTAATCACTTGGTCAGCACATGTAATATAGGATTGTTGGTTGTAACTTAAATCTATCGCAATGTTTTGTATAAAATACAAATAGAATCATAGAGATATTGCTCATAATACTATTGCAGGATAACAAATCATACATCAGTGTTGCAAAAAATGAATCATGTAAAGTGATTAGTATTATGATCTCTTAAAACCACATTCTAGAAAGATCTAGTGTGGAAACATATTCTTTTGAAAGTTTATGATCTTGTAAATAAATTACTCACATAAAATTTGGCCATAGAATTGAGGTGTAACATTTTCTAAATCCTTCATACACCACTCCTAGTTGTTGTTGTTCCATTTACTTATATATATGATATAGTTGACATTTTATAAATTGACTTACTACACAATCTAGGATATATTTCAATTAAAATTGTTTCGTTAATCCATCTATCTACTTAGAATTTGACACTTTCTCCTTTTCCTATTTTTCAAGTAATATTATTATCGAACCATGTTTTCTCATGTCCTGTCTCACAATTTTTTTTTCAGATCCATCCACCACACTGACTTATTTTTGGAGTGTTGTACTTTTCCTTCATATTCTTATACTTTCTATTGCAAGCCTCCATTTTCACTTTGCAAGTAAAGCTTCATTGAAGTTTTGTACATTCCTAATATCCAGCCTTTTAAATTTTTTAGATTTACAAATTATAGATCATTTATTTTTATTTTTTTCTGGACCCATCCTTACAAGAATTGTCTTTGTAATTCTCTTATTTTCTATACTACCGATTTTGGAGCTTTGAAAAAGAAGAGAAGGAAACAGGGGAAGAATCGATTTTGGAGCTCTAAAAAAGAAAAGAGGAAGAACTGAGATAACATATTTAGTTAAAAAATCTCTTTTAACGTGTCAATCTCTTCTTAATCTTTTGTAGTATGTTATTTCGTATTTTTACTTTTCTCAGTTATTTTTTATTGAAATCATGTGTAACATTGTCGGATAAATGTCACACTTGTGTCAATAAACTATAGTCAATTCTAATATTAATATTGAACGTTCCTTACGTGGTAGAATGTGGAATTTGTTCTCTAATTTTATAGCTTATAACTTTATTCAAAATAAAACAAACGTTTTTTTTGTTAGGCAATTCCTTTTTGACTTTCATAAGTTTTGGCAATCCTTTTATATTTCAAATACTTCTCTTTAGTTTGTTTTTGTTTTGTTAATCAATGATGTGCTTTAACCCATCATAGCCTTTCACTTAAAAAAATATCAACTATTCTCTTATGAGTTAATTAAAATGTCAAAGAGAAACATATATTTGTAAAAAATATTATTTTAGTAACATGGAGAATTAAAATTCTATTAGCACTTACAATTTGCCATTTTGAGCATGAACTTTAAATCATGGTTATCCATTTTCTACTATAGGAGTCCATAAAACCACTAATGGTGGTTCAGCTGAAACTTCCGAGCACATATTCCTTTATATATATATATATATATTGCTAGGTTATTCCAACAAGACAAGTATATATATATAGGTGTATTTGTCCACATATTTGTCATACCTTCTTAGGAGTGAAGCAAATATATGGCATACTCTCAACTTCAAAAAGTGGACACTGAGGTCCATATCAAGGCTTCAGCTGAGCAGTTCTATGATGTTTTTTGCAACAGGCCACACCATATTGCCAACATGTCACCTGACAAAGTACAGTCTGTTCAAATTTACAAAGGAGAGTGGGGCAGTGAGGGATCCATCATTTCCTGGAATTATACACATGGTATGGAAACTTCCACTTCTAAACCTTGTCAGAAAATTACATTCCTCACACTTGCTTAAGGTCTTTTTCAATAAAATATTATTTTTATGCATTATATTCTTTTATTATTTATTTATTCACATTATTCAATTTATTTTCAAGGATTAAAAGAAGACCATGCAGCCTAAAAGTAAAGTTCCGTAACTTTATGGTAACTTTTATAGTTAAGAATTTTGGGAAGCCTTAATGCCTATGGTTGGGAATATTTTAAAGAATTCTTATTAAAGATATGTAAAAAAGATTAAAGTAAATTTTCAATTTCAATCTCCTTAATTGGCAACATCTGGAACCTCTAGACTCTACATTTGGCACATTGAAAGGTAAAAGATAGTGCTTCCATGGTAGATATTGTAACCTTCCAGCGAGATTTGCTTGGTCCTATATTGCTTCCCTGCTCTTAGTATAACTTATCTCACATGTTTCTCGTCCACCTTCTAGACACAAATCCCATATTTCCTGCACAACACTGCAATTAATGAACATGGTTAGCTGTCTCGTTTTTTTTAATAGTAAAAAAATATAAATAAGAACACTTTATGTATATCAAGAAGAAAATTCTTTAATACACAAATACACCAAAAAATACATAAATATCAAGTTAAAAATTATAAAATATTTTTTATGTTAATTTTAATTACTTGTTCTTTCTTTATAAAATAAAAGCAATAAAAACAATAAAAAAAGTGAGAAAACAATTTCCCAAATCAGATGATATGTAATAAGACTTAAATATCAAAAACTTACTTATAATTATTTAATCTCTCACATAGACAATAAGATATCGGCACCATTTTAGAAATATTCTTTAAAACTTAATCCTTAAAACTTTAAAACTCTAAACTTACCAAGTCTCGTAGAATACTTGGCAAAGTCTACACAGATAATTGTTCAACTTCACTCCTATTTTTTTTTTCTAGTTTTGCTTTTGTCGGCACTCTATCCAACCAACCGACTTCTGAATCAGCTTCTACATTCCTACTTTGCAGTGTATGTGTCTTATATGCAAATTTCACTATCATCTAACCACCCACGTATCTTTAGTATCAAGATATGGTATTATGCTTACAATTTGATACTAGGTATGGTCTAGTTACTTGTATTCAGTGGTACTTCACAGGTTCAATTGTCTCTCCAGAACTTCACTTTAGTCCCATCTTCTACTACCCACATAATCCTTTTGTCAAACCAGTTATCTAAGTTATCTTCTCTACACACTGGTCTTAAGTCCCTCCATTATCATGAGAGTTGTTAGCTTATGTAACAGTTGAGTTTATAAACCACTTGTTTTTGATATTTTCTTGAGTTATGATAGTTGTATAAGAATTTTGGTAAAGTTTCTTATTTTTATATTTTGGTGGAAGTTTTTTAGAGAGAAAGATTGTTCATCCTATATATGTATGTATATATTTGTATGTCTGTAATTTGTATATAAGTTGGGATAACTTTATTATTTCTATTTATATAATTTTTTGTTGTTGACTAAAAAAGAATTACCATGACTACTATCACTTATTCAGTCTCGTTTAAATTCCTCTTCAAACTATAGAGTGACCTCCAGCCATAGCCCCCTCGTTTCATTTTCAACCTCCATTTTCACATTATGATAAACGTTTCCATATCTTTTATACCTGACTCTCTTTTTTCTTAAGTTTACATACTTCTTCCTTTCCATCCATGAAATCTTTTTGTCTTCATAACTGCATAAAAATTTCATTTGAATTTTCATTATTGCTTTACATATGGATTTTGGAGCATGATAAATAAAACAAGAAGGACAGAGTTAATGAATGATAAATAAAACAAAGAGGGCAGAGTTAATGAGACATATTCGACGAGCAAAAGATAACACTATTGATTGTGAGTATCCTCAATTTTGGTTAGTTTTCAGTTTTAGACATGTTTATTTTTTTTACTTTTCATATTTTAATGAATTAAATTAATTTTTTACGATACCTTGAATAAATATTTTAACTAAAAATTAAGATTTTTTTTAGAATATCCGGATATTAATATTGCAAAAACTTTAGAAAGATAAAAAATGACCGATGAGACTTCCGAGATTATTAAAATTGTGATTTAGCAAAAAAATATACTCCGAAGTGGGAGAAAATGGCCTAATCACAATCAAGTAATATCTAGTTTGAAACTTATGTTCAATTCAAAATAGAACCGGAATGAGCAGAACATTTGACAACAATATATTCTATCTTTTCAAATTGAATCACTGTCTTTGAACATAAAAGAAAGATGGTTTTAGCATCAGATATGTCTGTTGCAGTTCAAATGGTTCACTTCATTTTGACTTTATTAAAAATCAAATTTTTTAGAGAAAATAGAAAGAAATAAGTTTATAAAGAAGCTAAATTTAGTGTGACAACAACAGATGGAAACATTTGTGTGGCGAAGGAGGTGGTTGAAGGCATAGATAGGAAAAACAAAAAAATGAGCTTGAAGGTTATAGAGGGAGACCTGCTTGGACATTACAAGAGCTTCAAGGCTAATTTACAAGTTACTCCAAAGGGAAATGGCAGTGTGGTGCAGTGGACAATGGAGTTTGAGAAACAGGGAAACCACATTCCTGATCCTCACTCCTTATTGCAACTGGCAGCTCATGTCAGCAAGAAAGTTGATTCTTACCTTACTAAGGAGCACAACTAGATCATTAGTTGTCAAATATAAATAAAGCTCATATGTTATGTTATGTTGTTATTGCTATGTGAGAAATAATAATTGATGTATTATGGGGACTCATTAATTACCCCTTAATTCTATCAATCTTATGTATTAAGTGCCTATAATAAAGTGCATCAGCAACTAATGGGAGTGAGCTGGGCACATTTATGTTATGTTGTATGATTTGTGTTAGATGTGTGGTTTGTCATTGTGAACTTTGGAACAGAAAGTTTGCTTTCAAATCTTCTTCACTTTTGTCTGAGATTTTGAATGGTACTGCCCTAATTTGGAAATAGCCATTTATTAATATTAACCAATAAATACTTCTTAATCTTATTAATAACCAATAATATTTATCTATAGGAAAACTTATGTTTTGTATAATAAATCGTTTTGTATTGTAACTTAAAGTTTATAAACATTTAAAAGTTATAACATATAAACATGTAAAGATATAATTAATAATCACTAGCAATTTCAAAATAAGTGATTTGTTGTTCATTGGGCAAATTAGGTTAATGTTATAGACAAATTCTTCCTCTACCCCCATAACCTATTCCTGCACGTCATATAATATTTTAATTCCCTCAATGAAATAACATAAATGCCCCTTTCTTAATAAAATAGTCTCCCCTCATAAACTTTAGTGTGTTTCCTCTCTAATATTCTTTCTCAGGTGTCATTTTTGAACATTTTAAGGGTGATTGAACGGTAAGAGAGTGTGCAGTGTTTATTGAAGGCAAGGAACGACAAAGAGGTAAGATTTTTGTATTTCATGGATTTTTTGAAATTTCTGAATGGGTACCCGGATGAGGTCATTCGGTTTTCTTTTTTTGAAATTTGAGAATCGGACAGAGATACGTCCAGTTCGTAAAATGAGAACCGGATGTAGTGGAGGGGGTGTGCCATCTGGTGTGTATATTGTAAATCGGATGCCCTGCTCATCCGATTTTCAAAAGTTAAAAAAAAAATTCAAACCAGATGGGTAATGGGGTGACCTCATCCGGTTTGGAAATTTGTGAACCGAATGAAGAGGGTCATCTGGTTGTCAATTCTTTTCAAATGACAATCGGATGGGGGTGCCATCCAGTTCTCATATTCAATAAAAACAACACACCGGATGAGCCCATCCGGTTCTCAAATACACAGATCAGAGAAAACACCCCTTCGCCATCGACAGCCTCCCAAACCCCAAATCAACTACTCTAATCATCAATATCATTTACTAATTGCTAATAAACATCACAAATTGCTTACCTTATGCTTCTTTGAAGGATTACTTGAAGATTTTGAAGAACGAAGGAATGAGTCACCCCGAGAGGAATAACTGAACCGGATGAAACAGATCCTAACCGGATGAGATGTGACTGAACCGGACGGAGGAAGAATTCGTCCGCGGTATACCGGAGAGCTTGGACGAACGGCGGTGGTCACGATCACTGGTGGCACACTTTAAGAGAGTTAGGTTTAAGGTTTGAGAACTGAATGGGATAGTCGCACGCATATAGCGGGTGAAGAGAGTGGAGGCTAGTTTTGACTTTGTACATTTAAGTGAAGGAGTATAATGGACATGTCAGCTTTAGTATGAGGGTGCACTAAGAGGGTATGGGAGTAGAGGAAGAATTCGTCAATGTTATAATGGTTGAATTGGGCTAGTTGTATGGCCCAACTCCTTTGTTAGGTGGAACATAGAAATTGAACGACCAAATGTTTGGTGCAAGGAGAATAAAAAAAAAAGAAGCAATATTAGGATTGTTTTCTCTCATGTGCACAGTTGCCTCTTCATTTTTCATGGATGTTGTCAATTGTCGCTGCCTCTTCATTTCCACCTGGGCACTCTGCATTGCTAAAGAAACCATTCATGACAATCAAAGTAAGAAAAAGTATGAATTGATATGCATCTCTATAAAACAAAACAAATTAGGGTTTTTTCAAATTGGGTCATGCAACCCCACCCGTTTCGTAGTGAGACCCGAATCCACAATTTAGACTTTATTTCTTATTAGAATAGCAATTCATGCAATTTTGAGTGTGGGACTGTTGAAAATAAATTGATTTTTATTTGTCTATATTTAACAAGGTAGTTGGAACAATTCTATAATATTTTAGAGATATCTAAAATTAATAGAATAGTTGGAAAGTCTATAATTAATAAGGTAGTTGGGAATACTCAAATTATTTAGGAGTCTAAAATGTTAGCATGAGTAAGTCTTCTAAATTTTTTTTCTTTTTTCTTGAATCATTTTCCTCCATTATTTTTGAGGTTATTTTTCTTTGTTTGTATTCTTCCATCCTTCCATCTTTTGATTATTTGGTCATGGCCAGTTGGCTTTCTGTTTTTTTATATTTTACACAAATAATATACACCAATTTTCAATTTGGGAGCACAAACGAGTTTTCCTGTGATTTGTATCGTGTGGATTGTGAATCATATGGTACTGTGTAATACTTGTTACATGGTTAATAATTAGTATGGATTATGAATCTTATGGTATTGTGTAATACTTGTTACATGGTTAATAATTAGTTAATAAATAGTTGGTTCTCAATTATTGATTAAAATGAAAACTCATTCAAATTAGGGATTGAAAGACTCCACTTCACACTTATTGCCTAACGATGTTACCTCACTCTCCAATGACATCCCTATATTACACTTATTTATTTTAATTATTTTCTTAAAAGAAAATTGAATTCCTAATATATGATTTTTTTATTATTAAATTTGGTCATAAAATACTATTAAAAATTGAAATAACTACTAGAAAAAATATTTTTTACATTTATTATTTTGGACATTCTATATCAGTTATATGACTAAAATAAAATAAGAAGATTTTTATATCGGTTATCAATCAATGTAGAAAGTGTGCATATTATATTAATTAATTTTTTAAATTAATGTTGTATGTCCCACATTTCATTAAAAGGAAATACAAGTACTTTACTAGAACTGATGTCAATAATGAATATATCATATTAGTTCAATCTACAACTATGTAGAAAATGTAATTTTTAATTCAAGCAGCATGGAATTCATCATTAATTATCAATAGAATGGAGTTGTTAAAAGAAAATATTGGATATTCATGGACATGATGAGATATATGTTAAAGGATAAACAAATATTTAATTTGAGGTGTTTGCTCATGTTGCAAGATTAGACACAATTGGTGTGATTATATCTATATAAGCTCAAAATATTTGGAAAATATACCAAATGGGTGTAATCTTCTTTTTGAATGGTACTTTAGAAAAAAAAAGTATATGTTGAGTAACTTCCAGAAAATGTGATTGAGGGTAAAGAAAAGATAAGGACTACAAATTGAAGAAAACATTGTATGGTCTAAAAAAGGCACTAAGGGCTTAGTACAAGAAGATTAATTCAAAATTTGTGCGGACTGGCTTTCAAATATGCCCATTTGATCACACTTTATACATTAAATTTATTAAACCTACAGATACTATTGTTATGTGCCTTTATGTTGATGATTTATTTTTTACTAGCAACAATCTCAACATAGTTGCAAAGTTGAGAGAGACTATGAAAGGGTATTTTGAAATGTATTTGGGCTAATGTCTTATTCTTTGGATGTTGAGGTCATTCAACAAAATGATGGAATTTTTATATCTCAAAATAAATATACTAGTGATATCCTATAAGAGTTAAGATGGAGAATCAAAGACAATCTCCACATTAGTTGAAGAAAAATTGAATTTGACAAAAGAAATTGATGATGAGAGAGTAAATCCAACCTATTACAAGAGTTTGATTGGAAGTCTCAAATACTTGACTATAACATAAGGTAGATATTGTATTTGGAGTATAATTATTTAACATATTTATGAAAGAGTCATTGTATGTGTCATTTACAAGGTGCTAAAAGAATTCTACATTACAATAAAAAACAAAGTAGTTTTTTATACTAGTAGTAGTAAAATAAACTTGTTGGCTATACCGATAGTAATTGGGCAAGAGATGTAGAAATCAAGAAAAGCACATTAGCATATGCATTTTATCTTGGTAGTGGTGTAACATGGTCTTCACAGAAACATCAAGTTGTTGCACTCTTAATCCCTGAAACATAATACATTCAACAACTAGTTGTGCAACTTATGGCTAAGAATAATTTTGAAAGCAATTCACTAAAAGCAAGATACTCCTTTATAGATATTTTATAACAAGTCTACAACTGTATTATACAAAAATGTAATGTTTTGTGGACAATCTAAACACATTGATATTCAATTTCATAAGATCTAAAAGTTATTAAAGAAGTGAGAATCAAATACTATCCAATTGAAGAACAAGTTGCAGATATTTTTCTAAACCATTAAAAGTTGGATTATTTTACAAATTGAAGAAAATATTTGGTATGATAAGAGTTTAAACTTGATTGAGGAAATTTAATTAAGTTTTACCAAGTCACCATATTTTTCTTCCTTATTTATGCATTTTCTCGCCATTTAAGAGGTAGTCATATTTTTCTTATTTATTTTTATGAAACTTATATAAAGATACTTACCTACATCTGTAATACATTAAGTTATGTTTTAAGAAGATATGTTGTTGTTTCATATGTGCATGAGAATAAAGTTCATCGAAGTATTATAATATTTTACTGATAACACTTTCTACTATAAAAAAAGAAAATATATATATAGTCTTTTGGAATTTTCTATAAAAGTTATTATATTTTTAAATTGAGTAGACACTAATTTTGTGTGTGTGTGTGTTTTTTTTTTTTACAAAATGAAGTGATTCTAAACTCTTTTGTTTGTAATGAAACTAATGTGCATAAAAAAATATCATTTTAAAATTCTAAATACTATTACAATTACTAAAATGACAATTATAATATACAAAACAAAGTTACAAAAATAGTTACCTAAAAGGAGCAATGGTTATGGATACAGTGATGACGACTCACATACATGGCAACCAAGGGCTAACAATGGCTCATGAAGGAACTCATTGGGGTTAGAAAAGGGTTATTGGAAGGACGAGTTATTCCTGCACCCTAATATGTTCTTCCGGCACCTTAATAAAAAATTTTAATACCACAATTGTTCTCGTATGAGAACCGAATGACACCTGATCCGGTTGTCATTTGAAAAAAAATTGACAATCGGATGGCACCCCATCCGGTTGTATTTTTTTCAAATAACAACCGGATAGCCTGCTCATCCAGTTGTTAATTTTTTTTTCAAATGACAACTGGATGGGGATGCCATCCGGTTCTCATTTCCAAATCAAAATGATAACCGGATGAAATTCATCCGGTTCTCATAGTCCAAATCGAAAACTGATTAATTTTATGATTTGGACTATGAGAACCGAATGGGTTTCATCCAGTTATCATTTTGATTTGAAAATGAAAACCGGATGGTATCCCCATCCAATTGTCATTTGAAAAAAAAATTAACAACTGGATGAGCAGGTCATCCGGTTGTCATTTGAAAAAAAATGATAACCGGATGGGGGTGCCATCCGGTTGTCAATTTTTTTTCAAATGACAACCGGATCAGGTGTCATCTGATTCTTATATGAGAGTAATTGTGATATTAAAATTTTTTATTAGGGTGCATGAATAACTCCTCTCTTAGAAGAGCCACTATGGCCTAATCTGTGGTGGGTGCAAGTTTTTAAAATTATTTAATATTTTTCTTATATGTTAAAATTATTGCAATATGTTAACTTGATAATATATATAATTATTGTATTTGTTTGTTATATATATGAACCAAGCTTTGAACTAAATGCTATATTCGAAGAATTTCATATCAGGACTACTCCTTTTCTGGTTTGTGAGCCCGAAAGCCAATTATCGGAAGCATCTTTTATATTAAACCAAATATGTAAAGGAAAGAAGATGCCTCTGCTACTGGTCCTTTTCTTCACATGCAACCACTTATTCCCTTGACAACTAACCAATAAAATGGTTAAGATGAACCATAAGATTTATACCATGTTAAAAGAATAAATTAATAAATATGATCATTTTAAGTATAATTATCAGAGTCTAAATGTAATTTAATAAAATAAAATAAATTATTGATTAATACGAGAAGTTATTTTCTAAAATTAATGATAATCAATTTAATGGAGGTTGACTAAATTAAAAAAAAAAAATAAAAATCAAGTTATTCAATATTAACCATTAAGAAAGAATATTAGAAAGAAAAACAACTACAGATAGGTAGATTGAGAAAAAGTAAATCGAAGAACTTATCTGAGAATTATACATTCTAATATCTTTATCGTATACAGTAATTTTATTGAACCCCTAATTTTAAAATTATAAATTTGTAAATAGTAGAATTTGTTAATTAAATAATTGTGAAATTGTATAGATTGGCTATGTGATATTTTCTATACAAAAATTAAACTTCCAATTGAAATTTAATTGGAATACATCTACTATGTTATTTAGAATTGTTTTCAATTGAATACTTTGAAATCCACTGTGCAATAATAATTTATCATTATTGCACCATTCACTGAATCCAAAAGTAAAACAGCATAAAGATTTCCTTAATTCTTATTAATCCATACAATTATAAAAATTATTACGTCAAAAATATCAATATTTTGCATTGATGCTGGTAAAAAAATTTTGGATTACATGCAGAATAAAAGTTTTATTCAGAAATGAATCAAATACATATCAAAATTTGAGGAGAAATGTTTGTAAGTGGCATTCTATAATATTTGATGGAAACAATTAATGACCTTTTGCATGATAACTTAAGCTGCTGGTGTTTCTGAAGCAGTGGGAAGTATATTGCAATGTATGTTTAGACTTTTCTTCAAGGGTTAAGTGCTTTTGTTATTGGTTACCACATATATTTATAACAAAATAAAAGAAAAACTAAAATTATTTTAATATCAAGAATAACATGGCAACATTATAATCATAATATTAGTTATTAAACAAAAATAGATGACATACTTAGATTTAAATGGAAACATATATTTTTATAGGTTCTTATAAATTTTATCACTTAACTTTTAATTATATAATATCAATTATCCGATTTACACGTAATAACAAATCTTAAGAGATGAAACGATAACAAAATAAATAAAGAAATCTAAATGATTATATGTAATATTTATTTTCTTATTATAACATAATAATAATATGGTTATGTAACATTTGGGTATTATTTATTAATTTGAAAAGAAAATTATAATGTTAAAATTAATAACTATTAAATTAAGTATAATATATAACAAACTTTTTTATTAAAGACGGCCTAAAAATTGTTTGAATTATTTTATTATATTAGCGTAATTTATATTATTTACATTATAATTATTACAATCTCGTATCCTATATTTGAGATATAAAAATTACATTAAATTAGATCTCAGTGCCCAAAAAAGAAATTCAGTTACTGTAGATCATTCTTTACACGAACTTGATAATCATATTTATTGGTATATATAAAATTTCTTACAATAAAATTAAAACAGAATACTTTTATTTCTACGTATCTATTTCAAAAGTTTAAGATAATGTTACAAATATTATATACAATTGGATCTGTATAAAAATATAACAACTCAAATATATATATATATATATATATATATATGTATGTATATATATATATAT
>Ga0209489_107570_pt1 | contig 15978 bp, 10 predicted proteins | sample SiratrowhiteBW_FD_187527 | JGI IMG/M metagenome (GOLD analysis project Ga0209489, IMG submission 187527) | Root nodule microbial communities of legume samples collected from California, USA - Siratro white BW (SPAdes) (version 2) | ecosystem: Host-associated > Plants > Roots > Nodule | place... | reverse complement strand
AAAAATAAATATATATATATATATATATATATATATATATATATATATATATATATATATATATTGCATACATTTCCTATTATTATTAATGAAACTACAACAAGAGCTTATAATAGAACTAAATATATATTAAGAAATAAAATTCAAATAAATTTACAAAACTTATTTCCATAGTTTCTGTTTTAATAGTTGAAGTGTACATGGTGTTAAAACATTAAAATAGTGTAAATTTTTTTTCATTTATATTTATGAGCATGAATATTTATTTTATTATTTACGAGAATGAATGTCATATTTATGATTTTGTCTAGAAAGATCATATGATAAAAAAGAGACGATTTTAGAACCTTGTAATTTTAATTAAAATTATCAGTAAAAAAACAGAATTAAAATAGTGTCATAATGATATAATTTAAGTAATATAATTTAAGTGTAATATAAAATTAAATAAAATAATTTATATTTGTTTCCTTCTTAATTTGTTGGAATTTGATGTTTTTCGATAAAATTCTTTTTTTATTACTTTGAGTTAAAATACTATTTTGATTCAATTTTTATGATTATTTTGATAGATGTTAGAATTTGATATTTTTTCATTGATTTGAGTTAAATATCACTAAAAAATTTAAATTATCGACGAAATTTAATCGATATAATTTATCTGTTAATAAAATATCATTATTAATAATTTTATCGACGAATATTATTCGTTACTAAATTTATTAATGGGTTTATCGATAAATTTATCTTAAATTTGTCAGTAATTACCGATAAAATCATAAATTCGTCGGTAATTATTGACAGATTCAAAAATCTGTCGATAAATTTATATATAATCAATTTATCGAGAGATTTTGAATGTTTCTGAAAGATTTCTTGTCAATAATTTTATTTTTTTAGTGTATATTTTACTACAATATTAATGATTTTTAAGTTTAAACAACATTTAGTGCAATATTCTAAATTATTTGAAACTTTTTTATTTGCTATAAATTTCTTTATTTATTAATTTCATTTGAAACATTATTTTAATATAACTTAAATATAATTTATCTATTTTGGTAAATAAAAATTTACATTTTTTAATAAATATAAAAGAAATTATATTATTTTAATACTTTAAACTTGTATGAAAGACTCTTCAAAATTGAAAAGGCTATGTAGTAAAATAAGCTAAAATGGAGTAGCATGAATGCAACAAAAACTGTAAAGAAGAAAAGGTCACATAAGAATCTTGGTTACTAATAGTTATACCTTACTACCATATTTACACACGAAGAATTGTTTCTTTTTAATTCCATAATTATAGTTTACGAGTCTTTAAATTTAATAAATGATTAAAATAGTTATTATAATATACTTTTATAATAATTGTAACTTAGAAATTCAGATATGAATCAAGAAAATGTTATTTTTAAGTACATGGATTTAAAATTAATTTGAAATTATTTTTAATTCTTTTTTATAATTACATTCTTATTACCAAAATTTAAATTAGTTAATTTATTATCAATAAAATAATAAAGAAGCAAATTTAAACATTATTTAATAAAAACGTAATTTGAAGTATATATATTAAAACTAATTTGAGATGATTGTTACGCAAAAGTGATGAATTATAAAATATATATGTCTTGATACATAAAATTAAGTAATGTAAGTTACTATTTAAAACATTTATAACAAAAAAAAAAAAAATCATAACGGTAAAGATTATTATCGTAAACCTAGACGATTCTAGACAAATATATGCGGATAATCATGCGATGGAAAAGAGAAAAGAAAGGAGGGAATCAGAATGGAAAAAGCTTATTGGGAGAGTATGAAATATGTAGAATGAAAATTTGAAGGTGTATTCATATCTGGAGGGCTTAAGAACCAGGAACTGACACGAACATGCAATGGAACTTGAGCAACAATTGGATCAAATCAGAGCCCAACTAAGATATAGCAGATTTTGTATTTTAAAACAATGCTTATAGGAAGCACAACAAGTATTCAAACATGTTTTACTGCAAGGTATTATTTGATTTTGTATTTTATATATGATTCTAATGAAAAGAGGTAGAGAATTAGTTATTACATGATTTTATGATAGAATGGGTGAAGATCATCAGTAATGATACATAACAATAGGCACCACAAACATCAAATACAGTATGAAGTACTAATATATTACACGGGCTTAAGCTAATAAATGTTACCTTAAACCATGAGTTTTGCATATTTATTTTGTGATACAGATACAACTCGTTGTTTTGAAGGAAGAATATCTTCTAAGGATATTTATTTTTAAAATATCACCAATTATAAGGGTTAGAACATTAGAGGCGACTCCATAGTTTTTTTTCAGTTCATAGTTTTAATCAACTTCTTTTGTATATGTGAATATATATATATATATATATATATATATATATAATCTTGAGGTAAATAACTTAATTTTTTCAATTTTTTTAAAAGGTTAAAGGATCCTCTAATACTTCCAATTTAATATATTATTTGATGCATATAAAAAAAAAAAATGAGTTGTGAAAACATGACGAAGCACTTTCCATACAGAGACATACTACACTAAAATTTCATAATCATTTAACCTTCGAATTAATTCTATTCAAATTCTCTAGATAATGACAGTATATGTGTATAATTAAAAGTATTTTTTAAAATTCATTAGTTCTAGAAACATTTTATACTATCTAATTATCATTTCTAATTTAATTTATTAATTTCAATAAAAGATTAATATCCACTTAAATGGCAAGTATAATTCTAGTTATAATCATATCAGAATATACTTGTAGAATTACTGAACAACATTGACTTTCATATAACAAGAAAAATTAAATGTTACACAATCATCAAATCCACTTAAACACAACTATTTCATACACCTTTAACATATTGCAGCATTACTCTACACCACCCTTTTATCACTTATCATCCCAAAGTTCAGGCTTTAACTTCTTCCTTTCTCTTCTGCACCGAGTTATTCTTACTCTCTTCCTTCTCCTTCGTAGTTTCTGCTGCCCTTTTATCTTTCTCACTTTTTCTTCTTTTTCTTTTTTCCTCCTTCTCGTTTTTCTTCCTTCTCAAGAAACCCGAAAATGGAATGAGTCTTTGGAATCTCCACTTCCACAATAAGAAGGATAGGCTCCGAGTAAAAGCTCCTTTGTCTGATGTCAAAGAAGCCCTCAACAGGTTTAGGGCCTGACCAAAATCAACACATATATAATTACACAAATTAAATAAAACCATTGGTATGACTCAGATTTTCTTAAACCAATATCGAAAGAGCAAGTAGTCAAGAGTGGATTGTAAATATTACCTGTCACTTTCTGATTTTCACCAAATGCTCCTACAATTCAGTAAACCGGTGATCATCCATAAACGAACATGGAATACTAGAAATATTTGTCATTGGTAACAATGTCAGATCATCACTCACAACAAATAGACACGGCCTCTTCATAAATCCCACACCATCTTTTTTTGCTCTATCTGAAGATCTTGGGTCCAAAAGTTTGATATCTTTTGGCTCTTGTAGCATATGGTGTTTCTTTGAAATCATTTTCTTCTCACAGATAACACGTCCCTTCTCATTTTTCACTTCTCCAAGGCCATACCAATATTTGCCAGTGTCATCTTGACTTGCTTTTAATAGTGGATTTCTCTCACAACCAAAATGAGAAGCCACCTTTGGATTCAACAAGGATTTGTTTGATGACTCTGTGAACCACCATGAATCGAGATTCTTCACACTTTTGTACAAGTTACGAATGCTTCCCAAGGACAATTTGCCATTCTTAAGCTTCAGAATATATGCAAGTGGTATGAGGCAGCAGGACAATTTGTCATTCTTAAGGTTCATAATAGATCCAAGAGGTGTTGTGAGGAAGCTGGCGAGAAAATCGGCAAAGTCTCCATCTGCTTCTACAAATAGAATCTTGTTCTTTGGTTTACTCACCATTACCTTGATTTCTAAATAATCTTTGGAATGGGAAGAGCCAATAACTCGTGAGAAAGAGACCGGTCGCTTCGATATTGTGTTTCCCAATAAGACATCACTGAGAGGGGTTTTGGAGGTTAATGCTTGCTTCAGTATGCTTAGTATCTGAAAGAAGAAAAGTAAAAAAACAAAGCAAATTTTAAGGCTGTAAAGTTGTAATTAAACAAGGAAAGTTCATAACAGTTGACATTATCAAAGTACGACCACAAAGGAAAAGTCCTTCGCATCCACGATTCTATAATATAATTGAAGAACAGAAGGAAGGTTAACAGCTACATAGACGAGGTAAGTAGTGTCTCTGAAATGTCTCTGAAATTTTTAAGACAAAATAATCAATTTAGTCCTCTAAATTAGTTTTTGTTATTGGCATAAACGTCCTATTATCCAATATTGGAGGAATAATTTTTTTTCTACCACTCTTGAAAGATAAAATAAGTCGTGCAAGTACCACCTCAGAAATATTACCTTTTTCCTGTCAAGATGCTCTACTATGGGGTTGTCAAGTTTTTCGTGTCCAAGTTTGAGGGGTGCTTTAATGGATTCACTTGGAGAGCTTCGGCGCACTGTCAAGTTATTATAGATCAAGAACATGGCTTTTCCTTTAACAAAAACACCATCGTCACGAGCAGGCTCTTCCAGCATTTCTATTTCTTTCTCATCAATGACCCGCAGTCGCACTTTACATCAGAAAAAGAACTCACCAACAATTTTTCACTTCCTTTTTTTGAACAGTTGTGACACATGAAATACTTTGTGGGTTCTGTATCATCCACTTTCACTTTTAGTCTCTGGCAAGACCTCTCTAACGGGTTGCGCGGAGAATGTAACATTTTCTTGCAGACTGTGTTCCAGAAAACATCAGAGTCCAAATGATTAACACTTTGGTACAGCTTGTTGATGGAACCAAGTTGTACATGTTGGTCAAATGTGTTCCGAAGCCGAATAATAGTTCCTAATGGAAGTGTGAGGAAACTGAAGAGAACATCTACCAAGTCTCCACTTGCTTCCGCCACAATTACGCGCCTTTTTTTCTCATCCACCCAATATCTCAAAGGGATTGTTACCTCTTCGTTGGAAGCCATAACTGAAACATAAAACTGAAAAATATTAACGAATTAAGCAGAAAAAGACATCTACATTTAGTGAAATTTTTGATACCTCAAATCAATTGTTGCTCGGTTTCTGGAACTTCTCTACGCCATATTTCTAGGAATTACTTCTGCATTTATTTTTAGGGAATGAGCAAGCATGACGAGAACGTTGTCTATGTCCTTCGAATTAGAGGGGCTCTGCCAAGAGAAAGGCATATACTTTGGTTCTTTCAAAATTCTAAACCAAAACTAAATCACGAGATGCTTTTCAATTTGAAGTTCTAAAATTTGTGAAAGCAAGTTCAGTTCAGTTTTCAGATTCAAAGTTTTCAAAAATTTGTAAAATATTTTTGCGTAATTTCATGATTGACAGAATCTTATAGAAACCAAAGGATGCTCAAACCATGATGAGAATTCATCACAAGAGGGAAGTCAACCAAAAAGCTTTTATTTCCTCAAACTGCAATTTTTTTTGACAACAGGCTGTGTAGATGATTAATAATGAAAAGCATCCAAAGCAAAAATTTACATTATATAGCCGCCAGCTTGCTGGATTTGAATTGTTCAAAATGATACTGTATAGATGCAGCACTAAACCAATAGATTCAGCAGTAAACCAAACAGCATAAAGTTCAAGTTGGTAGAAAAAAACAAGGAAAATATTCATCTGATAATACGATTCAGATAAAACACTCCTCCCCAAGTTCATCAGTTCTGTGGTTTTCTTACCTTTCTATGAGATCTGCAGTTACTATTGCAGTTTCAAGTCCATCCATTAATTTCCTAGAAAACTCACAGCATTCTCTCTTCAACTGTTTAGTTCTTAATTATTTCTGTCACAGGACACTTCCCAGAAATACGAGACCAGATAAAGTATACAAAATATTCGAGAAAAAAAAAATATATATATATATATATATATATATATATATATATATATATATATATATTGTTGTTGTTAATATGATATGATGAAAAGTAAAATCCAGATAATTTTTTTTTGTGTATAAATAATAATAGGTTCCGAAAAATATCGGATAAGACACCAAATTGAGAAAAAATTATAATTTTTATAATTAATTAGTACATCAACGTTTTTTTTTAAGTTTTTAAATAATGCTTTTAGAAAAAAAGTTAATATTTTTATAATAAAATTAAGTTGTTATCAATTCTGTTATTTTTTTTACTGTTGTAGTTTTTTTTTCTAATTTTTAGTTGTTGTTAAGACTTGAAAGGAATCATATTTTCTATGATATGTATAAATATTACATATTATATCTTGTTTGTCCATCTTTTACAACATTATTGTGTATATATAACATTTACAGAAAATGATAAAAAAGAGATTGATCGAGTCAAACAAGTTTTGAACAAGACATTCAAGATAATGGATCTTGGAGATTTACAATATTTTTTGGTTTTGAAGTAGTAAGAAATAAGAAAGGAATAATGATGAATCAAAGAAAATATGCACTGGAATTGTAATAGATTAAGATTATTTAACCTACAAAGGTGCAGTCATTTCTATTGATAATCTTACTATAATCTTGCTAAATTATCTTTTACTGAAAGTGCACCTTTCACTGATGTTCAGGCTTAGAAAAGGTTGACTGAAAGACTTATGTATCGGATTAATACCTCACCTGACATAATCTTTTCTGTTCAACAACTTTTTCAGTTTCTTGCTAGGCCTACAATTGCTCACAATACCGCAACAATTAGAATTTTCAGATATATTAAAGGAGTTCCAAGTTTTGTTTATTTTTCTCTTCCAGCACATCTACCCGTCTAAAAGCCTTTTGTGATAATGATTCGGACACTTGCAGTGATTCAAGGCAATTAGTGACTGTGTATCTTGGGAATTCCCTTATATCCTGAAAATTAAAGAAGAAATCAAAGAGTTCATGTGAAACTGAACACAAGACAATGACCATAGTTACATGTGAAATTCAATGGCTAGTTTATCTTCTTAATATTTCAAAGTTAAGTTCCTTTTGAGCAACCATTTCTTTTATTATGTGACAATGACTTAGCAAGATATGTTACAATAAATCTAGTGTTTCAGGAGCGTACAAAATACATAGAAATAGATTGTCACATTATTAGAGAAAACTCAATGTCTCATCCATTTGCTTTCCATTTCCAACACAAAGCAATTGACTTACTGATATTTATACCAAAGTCTTAAGTCCTCAATCTTTTTCAAGAATATCGGTTCTAAGCTGAGTTTCATTAATATTTCTTCCCTAGTTTGTAAGAGTTTTAAAGGATATAAATACGAGACTTCTAGAATGAAGCTAATATCAATTTTTTTTTATTTTGTCTTTGTGACAATATATTTAACTTTTCTTTATCAATTATGTTATTTTGTTTTTTTAATGACAGAATCATATTGTATTTTTTTTATTTTTATTTTTTCTTTATACAAGTGTATAACCCCTATTAATTCTTTGTTTTTTTTTCTCTCTCTAGCCAAACTTAGAATGAGTAGACTACTGGTATACATTTAGTCCTTTGCTTTTATTCTTAATATAAAAATAGAGAGCATCTTTTTATTATAACCTCTATTAATTCTTTTTTTTTTTCATGTTTGTTGATATCTGCATTTTATAGTATTAAGTCTTTAAGGAATAATAGAAAATTTTCTTTCCATTAACAAGATAAATGATAACACAAGAAAACTTCAATTAGTATTAGTTAGCTAATAAAGATAATCAAATATCTAAAATAATTGGTATTAAATCTCTTTTTTAGCTTAATTTTTGTGCATGGGATATATTGACTACTATTTTTCTTCTTCTTTTTGGCAACACCTTTGTTTTTCATCAAAGCCACACACATTTTATCTTTTTTTTTTCTTTTCAAAACCTTATGAGAAAGGATGTATCCTTTAAAATACATTATGGACTGGTAATCCATGAAGAAAAATCACCACACAAGTCTCTTTCCTTACCAATTAATCGGGGTCATAATCAATCAACACATTTTCTCCTTATTGACAACTAATTTTACTATACATAATTTGTTGTCATATTTTGGACATTCTTATTTGTGTACATTCTCCAATGACTATTGTTTCATTTCTAATGTTTCACATATCCAGTGATATCATATCTCAATATACTTTAATGAAAGGTCTAGTTCTTACTAACATAGATTATACTTTGAAAATCACAGTATAAAACATATTTTTCTTATCATAATCTCAACTCTTGTATAAACTCTTGAATTACAAGTGCTTCTTAACACCTTCTACGATAATATTACATCTTTTCTCTATATGTAACAATAAATTTATGTAGTCTGAACTGTCATGAAATCATATAGTTAGACATGGACATTTTTTAATCTACATCACCAGTCATATATGCATTTATGTAATCACTCAAGAGAGACAAGTTTATCACCTTCAAAAGATAAACAAACTCTAAAAGTACATTTGAGATGTCTAAATATTTAATGTATAGTTTGTCAATATTCTTTTGTAAGAATTATACAATAGCACGAGGAATGTTTGACCTTGTACACATCGTAACATTCACTAAACTACAAACTATGAATATGAAATCTTTTACATTTTTCCTTTCATGGTGTTCTAAGCTCAATTTGGATTGATTAGAAAGTGAAGTGTTGATGGAGTTAGAATTGTTCATGTTAAATGTCTCCAGTGCCTTCCAAATATACTTTATTGTGATAGTCATATTTTTCCATTTTCATGCCACAAGCAATTTTTATGTAAAGAATTTATTTTGGCATAATCTAAATTATTCATTACAAAAGACTTATTTAACTCCTTTTTGAATTTCAATTACATGGTGACCAACAACAAACATATAATCAATCAGAATAAGAGAATAATAAATTTGATATTAGAAATTTTTTTGACTAAATCATGAATAATTATCAATAATAGAGATAAATACCTATTGTACCTTCAATGAAACTATCATAATTTCAACGAACATATATACATATTAACACACAAAAAAATTTCATTTGGTTTCACACCTTCAATATTCTTACTTAAAATTATAAATAACATATATATATATACATGTATCATAAAGCGTTGAAATATGAAAAACGTGCGATCATTAACTTAAGAAAAATACAAAATGTTTACTTTTAGTAGTTTGTATTTTAGTTTTTTTTTTTCAATTTTGATATTTTATGTTTTCTATCAAACCGAAAGTTTATTTGATTCTCGTCATTGAAACGCTGAATAGGTTAACCTTGATATGTTCACTAACAAATTTAAAAGTTTGTTTAGTTTATGTTTTTTAAAAGGTGTATTTATGATACTTTACGTTTTAAAATAATTATATAGTGATTTTTTAACTAAAAATTTAGAAAAGTTAATAAAATTATCTAAGATGCCGATAACTTATTTTACGGAGAAACCCTCTCTATCCGGCTTTGGTGCCGTGAATTCAGTGGCCAGTAAAATGAGTGCACATGCGAAAGAAGTCACGTGAGTGCACATGTGATAAGTCACGTGCTCGAGCACGTGTGAAAGAAGACAAACTCGTAGACATGGTCTTTTCTCAATTATGAATAGGAATCTCATTGGTCAATCACAAAATCATCGATAAATCCAGTTTTTTAATTTGACTATGCGACATTCACGCCAGCGTTATATTATTGTTCATACACTGCCATGTGAATATCTACAATCTTTTCATCAAACATTTGTAAACAATTATGAATAGGAATCTCATTGGTGAATTCCAAAATAATCCAGAAATCTGTTATTATTTTAAATGAGACAAATAAAATAATAAATTAATAAATAAATTTAAAATCATTTCAATCAAAACATTATCCATAATTTTAAATGTTGATACCACAGTGATTACGAGAAAAAAAAAAGAAAAATAATTAACTGTAGATATCTCTGATAAAAAAGTGATTCTGAAACCATCTGTTCTTATATTGCAGTCACAGTGAGCAGTTTACCCTCATCACATGCAGTTTATAGCTTTTGATTTCGAATAGGCAGATCACAACTCTCGATTATCCAATTCCAATAACACAGGTCATTTCTTCTTTCTCTGTGGCTTTCCAAATATTAGCAAGTTACCAAAATATAGCGTAATACTAATTATCTGTATGTAGTTCTTCAACAAAACTTTGACGAAATACATGTCATGCAATAATAAAGTTCAACATTGTAGCAGCTTCGAAACGAGGAGATTATTCAGAAATGGAAAGGAAACCTGAGGTTGGAACAGAAACATGTAAGGAGGAAAACGACTAGAAAATGGAGTACTTGCTCTGCTGAAGACTAAGAACAGCTTTTCCTCATTTTCAGTTCAAGGTATAACATCCTTAATTCCCTTCCCAGTTGCTTCCACTCTTTTAATGGACCCATTTGCTTAAATGAATAGATGAAAGAAATACATTTGCTAGCTGCTAGATACAAATGCACACTTCATTATACAAGTAAATTTTTATCTTCTCTACTATTATATATGATTAGGTTTACATAACTACATCATTTATAATATAGAGTTTATTATAACTGTATATATGTCATGGGTGGAAAGCAATTTAACACTCATTCTATATATACTTCATCTAAAAATAAATCCACATTTACCGAAAAAAATAATCACTTTTATTTAATTAAGGATTCCTGATCTATTAATTATTAATTATTCCTTAAAATTTAATTAATTGTTTCATTAATTTAACGAATCATATTTAATCCAATAGTTTTTAATAATTAAATTTTAATTTAAGAAAAAATAAAATATATTTTAAGTTTGTTTACAAAATATATTTTCAAAAATATATTTTGAAAATTTGTTATATAAAATAAAAAAATAGCGAATTTTTAAATTATATTACCTTTTATCTTATAAGAAACAAATACAAAGTATTTTTCTCTGAATACTATTCACTTTTAAATTAATAAATTTTTTATTTTTACATCACTAAATATAACTATCACTTAACCAATTAATTTTATAAATATCTCTGAAATAAAATGTAGTTTTATGATATTATTAGTTTATATTAATCAATGTAACTAATTTTATTATATGTATTAAATATCTATATCATATGCACAGAATCTGAAGTATTTCGAGGATGAATTGAATACTTATTTAAAAAAAATTATTAATGGATGAATTGGATGGATAAAATTTTTAAATACACTTTAACCTATGAAAATAAATCAATAAATTATTTTATATTATTATAGTCTAAATTAAAATTTTATCCTATTCTTTCGTTTTTAACTCTTAAAGTGTGTTTGATTTGACCAATAACGTAGCTATTAACTTATTTGATAACTTATAAAGCAGTTTCACTGTAATAGAAAAAATATTTGATGAAGTATCTTAAGGCAATTTATTTGGAGGTACTAACTTATAAGTTATAAATTATTTTAACTACTTTTTGGTTTGTAGTTTATTTAATTTCCTTTTATTATTATTGTTAATTATATTTTAATAAATATTTTTATTACTTCTAATTCCTTTTATATTATCTATAATTGTAAAAGAGAAACTATATGTAACGAGTCCAAATTCGATTTGATTAATTAGTATGTTGGGTTCCACTCCGATATATGTCTAAAAATCTTAAATGTATTGAGTTTATTTTCTCTCACTTAACTCAAGTGGAGGAGTTAAATGAGAGTATTATTTTGGTAGTCTTTTATGAGAAAGTTGATATTAGCAGTAATTTGGTCAGAGTGGAAAGGAATAAATAGAAAATCTTCATTGGAGAACACTACTTATAGCAAGCATAACGGGTATCTACATAAGGTAAAATAAATACTTTTTTGTAGGATATTTCTTGCATCAGTATCATGTGATTCTAAGTGGAGAACTGCCTTCTGGTAGTCCTTTATTTTCGATCTCGTTTTTGTGTAGGTAAATAACATATAACAGCAAAACAACACCTGTGATGTATCCTCAAATATAGAGAAATATAATTTTTGTATATTAAATAGATATATTATACGAGTAAAGAGAGGTGTATCCTCAACAATATTTTCTTACCATGAAACACGTTCAAATAAAACTGGAATTTTAATTTGGAATACAAGCAAGTATTACAACGTATACTGCGAAATGGATTCATGCGAAATGGATTCAAGCAAAGAGAGGTGTGGAGTTTTAGGAGTCTTCAATTAAAAAAACAATAAAATTATATAAATTATTTGTTATTCTATTAATTTTCTACTTTTTTTTTTTTATATATATATATATATATATATATATATATATATAAATTACAAAAGGATTGTTCCTTAGTAATTATAATAGAAAAAAATATGTATAGGATAACAAATAATTAAGGATATCATAAGTTATAATTAAGGAATAACATAAGCTAAGTTATAATTAAAAGATAACATAAGTTATAATAAAGGATGTGTTATAATGCATACGCATCATCTGCGACTAATTATTTCTGATGAATGGAAAGAGAGTCTACACGCTCCCGCAAGATGGAGGAAGCACTAGTAGAAAAAGGGGATTTAACGTCTCCTTATTAAGATAGTTAAATGCGAAAACGATGTTGTCAAAAACACGGTGACATCTTTGTAAATAAATCAACATTCATAACGTCGGTTAGACCAAAACCAATGTTGTGATGTGTACACAACGTCGGTTAAACAAAACAATCGTCATGGATATATCAGTAAACAATAAAAATTCAAAATTTAAAAATTTTCAAATGGCGGGTGAGCACGACGTCGGTTAGGAGCTACAAACCGACGTGGTGTGTCCAACCATGACGTGAATTATGGGACTCCAACTGACGTCATGGTCACGCTGAGTAAATTGAGGAAAAAGCTGGGTGAAATTAGGGTTTGCACCACGTCGGTTATGGGCTTCTAACCGACGTGGTGAGCCATCATAATTAAAATTGGGAATTTCAGGCCATGCACCACATCGGTTAGAAGCCCAGAACCGACGTGGTGCTTCCAACTTCAATGTTTTTACTTTTACACTTTGTCTCTCTCTCTCATTTTCACTCTTGTGCGCGCTACTTCTTCACAATTCTCTCTCACTCAGTTGTCATTTTCTCTCTCACGCATTCTCTCTTGCATTCTGTCTCGCTTTCTTGCTCATATCCTCACTAGTACGTGGTGTTTTGCCTCGCGTGTTGTTCTCCCCGATCTCTCATTGTCTTTTGTGGTTTCATTCATTCCATTTTTGCATTTTCTGGTTTTTGTAGATTTCGTTTGAGTCGATTTTCGTTCATTGGTTTTGCTCTCACTATCTACAAGAGGTATGTTTTCTTATCTTTGTATGCTTGGAATGCTTTCTGGATGTTTGTATCATAGATTTTGGGTTTCAAAATTTTTTGGACGAAAAAACTTCAAATGGTCATAACTTTTGATAGAAAGCTCGGGTCGAAACGCTCCAAAAATGAAAGTTTCTCGAAATTGTGTAAGAAGTTCCTGGGCCATACCTCAAAGGGATTTCGGATTTTTTTTTCCAAAATTTCATCGTTTACCCTATTTTTTTAATTTTTTTTGTATTTTTTTCATTTCTTTAGATTTTAGCCTACTATTTCATCTATTTACACTTCCCAAAAAGTTCTGAAAATTGTTTGGTTTTTCTTTGTATGTATTGAAGATTTAACAAAGCGATTCTGAAAAATTCTAAATTTTTTATTTTATTTTTTTAAAAAAAACAACCTTATTACGTCGGTTGTGGGGCTTCCAACCGACGTAAAAGGGTAGATACAACACCATGTTGGTTTCCTGGTCTTAACCGACCTGGTGATAATCTTTACCACGTCGATTGTTTAACCGACGTTATTTTCAACATCTCCTGGGTCAACGTCGGTTCAGAACCCGACGATAAAGGCCTCTCAGAAACGATGATAAAGGCTATTTTTGTACTAGTGAGGGAGATCGAGCGCCGATCTTTTCTAGAAGAAATGTATGGCGAAAGTGAGATAGAGACTTTGTAAGTAGATCAATTAGTTGATGACTTGTTGGCACATATGACACTTGAACTTTCTTAGAAACAAGTCACAAACAAAATGATAAGATGTTTCATGTGTGTATGAAACATAGGATTGACACAGGTAGCTCCAATATTATTAAAAAAAAAATTGTGTGTCTTGATAATTGGATTATCAAGCTCTTTTAATACACTACAAGAAAAAGTTAAATTACCGACAGAATTTTATTGACAGAATTTTATACGTCGGTAAAATATCATTATCGATGGATTTTTGAGTCCATCGGTAATTATCTACGGACTCAGAAATCCGTCGGTAAATTTACATACAATCAATTTACCATAGATTTTAGATATTTTCGATGGATTTGTCTCGTCAGTAATGTTTATTTTTTTTGTAGTGATAGTTCCCAAAACTGCAATAGTTTAGTGGTAATCGCTATAGTTCAATATTAAAGATTTTGCAACAATAAGTTGCTTCTTAGAGGACCGAAAGATAGACAGTAGTAATTAAGCAATAACATAAGATAATTAAAGTATAACATAAATTATAATTAACAGCTAACATAAACTATAATTAAAGATGTGTGTGTAAAATTTGCCACTGGTTATTCTGCAAGGATTGATTGTTTTATTGAATTAAAAGAGGGACTACAAGAAAGATGGTCCCTAAGGCTATGTTTACTTCTACAGATCGATTGTAGAAGAAAGATGACGTGGTAACCATAACAAAGAAAGTTGGGTTTAAGATGAATAAAAAATTTAATAAAATACAGAAAACAAGAGCAATGATTTACTATAAATTTTCTTTGTAAGAATGCGAAAATTTTCGAAGATTTATTTGTAGGTTCATTTTTTGTATAATTAATTATATTATCAATTTATTAATATTTATATTATAATAAAGTATATATAATTAATAATATAACATAATAATACTTATTAATAATAATTATTAAAATAATAATAAATTTAATAAAACTATAAAATAAAAATAAAAAATATTCATAATAAATTTAAAAAATAATAATTAAAATCATATAATTATAAAAATATTCATATGTTAATATTATAAAATCATAAATAATAATTATAGTAATAAAAATAAATAACATAATAATAATCAAAATAAATTTATAAAATAATAATAATATTATTATTATTAATTTAATTTTTATTTTTAAATAATTAATAATTTTATATTTCAAAATTTGAAAATAATAATTTCTGAATCATACTCATCAAATTAATTATATTTAATTTTAACTACAATTTCATTTTATAAAAAATTATTTTACCGATCACACACGTCACATCATTCATAAATTTTTATAAATCTTCCACTTAAATCTTACTTTTTTTTCTTCTTAGTTCAATTAATCTAACTTTTTATCTCAAATCAATTCAAGTCCATTCTCTCATATCCAAACATAACCTAAAGGATTAAACTAAGTTAGAGCCTTATCTAGTATGAAATCTACATCTATAGTGATTCTGCAAAGACTGATTATTTTATTGAACTGAAAGAGAGACTATGAGAAAGATGGTCCCTAAGGTTCTCTTTGCATCTAAGGGCGGATTTGAAATGAGATGAAAGTTGAAAAATCAAAATATAAAATAATATAAAAATCTGAAAAATGAGACAGAAATTTTTGAAAACTTTCTTCCACGTAGCAGCGAAGATTTGGGGGAACGGTGCTGGTTCCGTAATTTAATTAAGTATTAATATATTAATATTTATATTTATATAACAATAAAATAAATATAATTAATTATGTAATATAATAATAGTAATAATAATTAATAATATTAGTGTTTAATAAGATTATAAAAATAATTATAATAAAAGTAATAATAAAAAATTATAATAATAATTAAAATAAATTTATAAACAAAAATAATTTAATTATATAATATATCATAATAATATTAATAATTACTA
>Ga0209489_107568_pt1 | contig 15980 bp, 12 predicted proteins | sample SiratrowhiteBW_FD_187527 | JGI IMG/M metagenome (GOLD analysis project Ga0209489, IMG submission 187527) | Root nodule microbial communities of legume samples collected from California, USA - Siratro white BW (SPAdes) (version 2) | ecosystem: Host-associated > Plants > Roots > Nodule | place... | reverse complement strand
CATACGAAATATCAAACTCTGATAATAACATCTGCCAACGAGCTATTCTTCCAGTCAAAGCAGGCTTTTCAAAAATATACTTGATTGGATCCATTTTAGATATTAACCATGTTGTATGACTTAGCATATATTGTCTCAAACGATTTGTTGTCCAAGCCAATGCACAACAGGTTTTCTCTAACACGGAATATCTTTGTTCACAATCAGTAAATTTCTTGCTCAAATAATATATGGCATGCTCTTTCTTTCCCGTTTCATCATGTTGTCCCAAAACACAACCCATTGATCCGTCTAATACTGTCAGATAGAGAATAAGAGGCCTTCCAGGAACTGGCGGACGCAGTATTGGAGGTTCTCTTAGATATTGTTTAATCTTGTCGAACGCTATCTGAGAGTCTTCATTCCATTCTACCACTTGATTTTTCCGTAACAATTTGAAAATTGGTTCACAAGTGGCAGTTAACTAGAAAATAAATCTAGCAATGTAATTTAATCTTCCCAGAAAGCCTCGAACTTCCTTTTCCGTACAAGGATGTGGCATTTCAAGAATAGCATGCACTTTATCTGGATCCACTTCTATTCCTCTATGACTGACAATGAATCCTAGAAGCTTCCCAGATCTTACTCCAAAAGTGCACTTAGACGGATTCAACCTGAGCTTGTATTTTCTTAATCTTTCAAATAACTTTCTCAGATTAACAAGATGTTCTTCTTCAGATGCAGATTTGGCTATCATATCATCGACATAAACCTCAATTTCTTTATGCATCATGTCATGAAAAAGAGTCACCATTGCCCTCTGATAAGTTGCCCCAGCATTCTTTAACCCAAATGACATTACCTTATAACAAAACGTGTCCCATAGGGTAATGAAAGTAATTTTCTCAATATCCTCAGGCGCCATTTTAATCTGATTATATCCCGAAAATCCATCCATAAATGAGTATAATAATGACGTAGCAGTAATATCCACTAACGTGTCGATATGTGCTAGAGGAAAATCATCTTTAGGGCTAGCCCTGTTCAGATCTCTGTAGTCTACACACATTCGAACTTTCCCATCTTTCTTTGGCACAGGAACAACATTTGCTACCCATTGAGGATATTGTGCTACTGCTAAAAATCCAGCATTGAACTGTTTTTCCACTTCTTCTTTTATCTTCAGCGATACCTCCGGTTTCATTCTTCTCAACCTCTGTTTAATTGGATGACATTCTGGTGTAAGTGGTAGCCTGTGTTGTACAATTTTGGGATCTAGACCAGGCATATCTTTGTATGACCAAACAAATATATCTTTGAACTTTTTCAAAAGGGTATATAGCTGCAGTTTCATTTCTTTTGTCAGACCAGCTCCAATTTTAACATTCTTTTCTTCCCCCTCATCTTCCAAATTAACCATTTCAATTTCTTCTTGGTGTGGTTTAATTTCTCTTGCCTCTTGTTCAACTAATCTCAACAACTCCGGAGAGGGTTCACAATTTTCTTCATATTCATCATTTTCCATATAATCATCGGGGTTTGTGAAATTTGGACATGAAATATTGGAATGATTATTTTCAAAACAAGCTTCATCATATCTGCATTATTTAATTTTGAAAATAAATAAACAAGACAAAAATTTGAATGAAAACTCAACATTTTATTAACTGAAACAGTGTTAAAGCTAAGAGAAAGTATTACAAAGTAAAGGAATTGTTTAAAATGAAAGTTTCTTTTTCTATTACATTTCCTCATGTGTATACACCACGGGTATTTCTACAGTTTTCCAATTGCCAATTTGTTCGTCTGGAAGACAGGGGTGTACAAAATTTGAGCCTTCATCTTCTAGCTCCCATTCAATTGCTGCCACTTGGTCAAAATTGATCCATCCGACACTATAAAAACTCTGATACCGGCTGCATAAAGGAATTCCTTTTGTTTTTGGCTCTCTCCCCTCTATCCTGGCTTGTCTTCTTTCAATCATTTCTTCAATCCTCCTTCTTCGGTCTGCTTGGGTAGGTTTGTACCCCAAACCATATCTTCCTTTGTTCTCAACCAGCTCTAGTGGTTTTACAAACCCATCATTGTTTTTGCCCAAACCACTACCATATTTATACCCCTTCTCCATAGTTTTGGCCACCATCAGTGATGCATTAGACAGATGTGGATTCACCCTGAATGGTTCAATATAAGCTGTGTTGACAATCTCCAGAGCTTGAAAAGAGGTTTCTAAAGCTTCCTCCGCGGCTTCAATGTAGGGAGTTGGTGTAGGTCCACATACCAGCAAGTCTTCTTCACCAGAAACTATGATCAATTTATCATCAATTATGAATTTTAATTTCTGGTGTAAGGTAGAAGGCACTACTCCAGCTGTATGTATCCAAGGCCTTCCAAGCAAGCAACTGTAGGCCGATAATATGTCCATAACTTGGAACACAACTTGAAAAGTGCATGGTCTGACTTGCATTGGTAGTTCTATTTCACCAATGACTTCCCTCTTACTTCCATCAAAAGCTCTGACCATCATGGTACTGGGACATAAATGAATCCCGTCACTTGGCAATTTGTTCAGGGTGGATTTTGGCATTACATTCAATGATGAACCATTATCAATTAATACTCGTGATATGAAGTGATTCATGTATTTAACTGAAATGTGAATAGCTTTATTATGCCCTCTGCCTTCTGGTGGTAATTCATCCTCAGTAAAAGTCAAGTAATTGTTAGCAGTAATATGACTAACAATCCCTCAAATTTATCTAAGGAAATGTCTTGTTCCACATGGGCTCCACTCAGAATTTTCATTAGTAATTTCCGATGAGAATTTGAATGCATTAATAGCTCCAACAAAGACACCTTTGCAGGCATTCGGTTTAGCTGGTCCACCACTTTATACTCGCTTTGTTGGATAAATTTTAAAAACTCATATGCATCATTATCGGTAACTTCTTTTCTTTCTTTCTGCTCCAACTCTGAATCAACTTGCACAACGTTTCCTTTTAAAAATGATTTAATCTTTTCTGCATCCACTTCTTCTCTTATTTTTTCATGTCTTTTCTCATCTCTCAACTCAGGAGGAGTAAACAGTCGACCACTCCTAGTCATGCCCCCAATTCTGGATATATTATCAATAACAGCTTTGCCTTGTTCAACTGATTCATCTTTTTGTTCTCCTTGGATGATACTGACACCCTACTTCTAAGGAACAACTTTATCATTTTTGTATGGGAAAGCAGAAGGTGTTTGAATCATCAAAGGTTGTCGTCCTGCAGGCATGGAATTGGTAGGCTTGGTAGATTGTATCACCAACTGTTTAGGCCTTTGTGGAATCCATTCTTCTCCAGTAAATACTTCTCCTTCCTTCTTTTGATGATTGACTTATAGAATATGTCTATCTATCAAGTCTTGCACAAAATTTTTGAATTCAACATACTCATCAATAGAATGCTCGGTGCTAGCATGGAAACCACATTTATCTTCCGGCCTAAGTTCATATGAGAACAACCAGCATGGCAGATTGCGCTGAAAACCTCATTCATAGGTTTCTTCATTTCATTAACACTTCTAACCCAGCTTGGCTTTTCTTCCTCCATTACAACATTAACTGTGGTGTCCGCATGTCCAGACAAAGGGTTTTTATCCATATTTGGCTTTTGCTCTTGAAAAGTAAGCCATCCTGAATCAAGCAAGGACTGCACTTTGTACTTAAGAGCTCGACAATTTTCAGTTGAATGACCAATCTCTCCACCATGATATTCACACTTAGCATTAACATCATAAAATCTAGGATATGATGGTTGTATGGTTCTTGCTGGACATATAGCAACCAATGCATTTTTAACCAAATCAGGTAACAACTCTGAATAGGTCATTGGTAAAGGACTAAACTTCACCGCCTTCTCTCCTGAATTATTCCTTTGACCAAAATTTTGATTTTGTGCCTGATTAGCATTCTGAACCCCTGGATTGGGTTGATAAGCATTATGAGTTGCCATTGGTGGTCTATACCCAATTTGAAGCCGGGAAGCATTATACTGATAGTTCGGAACAACATTTGCAACGTAAGCATGTGATGGTCTATAATTTGGTCGATATTGTTGTTGATACCTTCCCCAATATGGCATGGCCGAAGCTGCCTGCACCTCTCCTTCCTTCTTCCTATTGTTATTATTGAACCCGGGCTTCTTAGCATTGGTAATCGCGGACGGATTTTGTGCTATTTTTCCACTTTTAAGCCCGTGTTCAATCCTTTCGCCGATAGTAACTATATCGAAAAAGTTAGAAGATACACTTCCCAGCACATGTTCATAGTATGGAGATTGCAGTGTTTCAATGAACATGATGATCATTTCCTTCTCATGTAGAGGTGGTTCCACTTGAGCAGCCAACTCCCTCCATCTTTGGGCATATTCTTTAAAAGTCTCGGCACTTCTCTTGAACAGGCCTTGTAATTGCATTCTATCAGGAGCCATGTCCATGTTATATTTGTACTATTTGATGAAAGCATCAACCAAATCTTTCCATGACCGGATTCTAACCGGTTCCAAATTCATGTACCAATTCAAAGCTATTCCAACAAGACTGTCTTGGAAGAAATGCATTAATAGCTTCTCATCATGGGCATGAGCAGCCATTTTTCTATAGTACATGATCAGATGACTTTTCAGACATGTGGATCCTTTATATTTCTCGAATTCAGGAACTTTGAATTTTGGGGGTATCACAACGTCTGGCACCAAACACAGCCCCGCAACATCACCAAACTCACAAGCACTAGCTCCTTCAATCATTCTGAGTCTTTCCTCTAATATCTCCAACTTGCTTTTTGTCATATCGGCATTAATCAGCATATTTTGAATGCCTTCATTCACATTATTCTTTGACACAGACGTTTCTCCAGTGGGAACTTGCAGAACTCGTGGTTGAACATTAGAAGTGACCCTATCAATTACCACCTTCTCCATATGACTAGCAGGGGGTATTTGAGTAAACTCGGGTTGACCTTTCGGGTTAGCAGCATTACCCATTGGCGGCACAATTTCTTGCTCTTCATACCCTTCATATACAAGTTCATAGTTTAAAGGCAAACCATATGGAGGGAATTCTTGGGTGTTTTTATTCCCACAATTAGGGTCACGAGTCTGTGATGTACCTTGCTGAAGAACAGAGGGATGTGAAGACTCAGCCTCTTCATTACGGACAACCACCGCATCTTTTAATGCCACCATCATTTCAAACATCTGACCCATCTGATTTTTGAGCTGGTCAATGTCAGCCTTCATACTTTCTTACATTTCACCCCAGTTGTCCATTCTTTTACTATTGGCACGAGTTCTGTAGTGATGTCGCGGAATATTTGCCGTTATTATGTTTCTGTTAATTTTATTATTCATGAGAAAATTAAATAAGAATGCGAAATGAATGCTATGAAAAACATAAATTGTATGCATGTTGTTTAAACAATAATTGTGAAAATTGTGCACACACTCATAGAAATTTAATCTGTATTTGTATTAATAGGGAAAAGAAATTGTCTAACATCATAAAACAACTAATCGAATCAAATAGAATACAATCACTCCCTAGAGCGAGCTATCATAATCTTCATCTGCTCTAGTAAATATTTACAATGATTTAGAAAATTCTGAACAGCATCTGGGGGATTGAAGAACATCAGTGATATGTCTGCTTCTCTCAGCATCCTCGGCACCTCATCAATAGCTCCATTAGCTAAAGCAGTCAACTGTGAGAAACACATCTTCCAATGAATTATGTCTCGCTCTTAATCTGCTATGTGGTTCTCTAGTTGGGTCATCATGATCTGGTGCCTCTCTTCAGTCTCCATCTTCTGATACTCCTCTTCTTTCATCTTCTCTTCATACTCCGACATTATCTCTTTCATTTGTGACTCTGTGTTGTGGAACTTATCCTGCAAGTCATATAGCTCTTTCATCAGCTTTTGTCCATCCTGTCTAGCTTCCTCATATGTGCTCTTTCATTGGCGTTCGGATAATACAGCCACTTCCCGCTCTCTAGCTCTTGAAGTTAATTCAGCTTTGGTTACAGTCAACTCTTGAGTCATCTCCATAATGTATTCTCTATCCACTTTCTGCCTCTTAATCAATCTCTCATTTGCCTTTGTCTTTGCTTCACATTCTGCCTTGACATTCAAGTAATCGTGTTGAAGGCTTTGCATATCATTATTCAATGTATCATTCTTTCTTTTTAGCCTTTCAACCTCTTCTTTCAACTTCTGAATTTTTTTAGCCCTTGTGTCAGGTGTAGGTTCTTCAGGTATAAATTTTTCCAAAGGCTCCTGAGAAATCAATTTGTAAGGCAGTTTGACTTCTTTCACTCTATCTGCTAACCATTGCTGATACGGGATTTCTTTATTCATTGACCATGACCTCGTGTCCCTTTCTGCATAGGATATGTTCTTCCAAGCACTACGAATATATCGTAATGTCTCAGTCACAGATCCATCCCTATACTAGCACACAGGTGGAGCTAAAACAGCAGGCGTAGGTGCTCCTCTGATCGGGTAGCCAAACTGCCTCTGAGCCAAAACTGGATTGTAACTAATGCGTCCTTTTACTCCTATAAGAGGCACATTAGGGAAGCTATCACAACTGTAAACAAGCTTCGACCTTTGTTGCCATGATGGTTGCCATATAATCTTTTTCTGATTCAAACCAGCAACAAATAAAGCCCATTCTTTACCACTTCTCTTCTCTAGCTTCTTCCAAGTCACCAGCTCTATAGGACACCTAACTCCCAGAATATTATCCCCAACACGAGCCATCAACCAAACATACAGAATGTGTACGCTACACAACATCTTTTTCACTTTTCTCTCATAGCACAAATCCAGAGCTAATATGTGTTTGTCAGAGTTGCTGTAACTGGATTCTCGGACCTTGTTCTAACAGCAACAAATATGTCCACAGCAGCATAGTCAATATGATCACCGGCATAGGGAAACAATATCACTCCATATAGGACGAGAGCCAATACATCCATAAATGTTTCCCAATCTTCTTTTACACTCAACTGAAGAAGATGTGCTTATCAGAACCTCTGAGAAAACCCCTTGGTATCTTTTACAGCAACCAAACGGCCCTTCAACATCTCTTCAGGGATTTTGGTGATAGATGATAATGTCGAGATAGAAGCATGTTGCTCAAAATGCCTATAAGGGACTCCACCACTCAGAGGCATATCCATAATCTGCTCATACTCCTCTATAGTGGGTACCAATTGAAAATCCTGGAATGTACAACATCTCTAACAACCCCAATAAGTTTCCATACTTTTTTCTGAAAGCTCCTCTATGTATAGGTTTCAGCTTCTTTCCAAGCTTCCAGAGAATAGAGAGATTGTTTCCTATCGGTTCAAACTTCAACTTCTTTTTTAAGTTTGAAGTCTCTGATCCCTTCTTAACTCCTAATCCAGAATTAACCTCCATGATCTGGTGTACAATTTTCAAAATTACTGTTTAGAATAAAAATCATGATGCATGAAACCAATGTTACAATATGTACGCTATGCATTAAAATAATCATTTATTTCACAAGCACATGTCGGTGAGCGGTTGAAGAACTTGATTGTCTCCCTTAGTGCCCTAAACAAATCGGCAGCATAAAACCTGTGGTTCTAAGATCTTTACATGCATCCTCGCAAAGGTAAGTTCCCTAATTCCTATAGGTATATAGGTCACCAGAGCTATGACCCTTGTTTATCACCTTATTCAAAGCTGTCGGTAAACAACTAGCTCATGAACAGGCAATAAAGAGAACAGACTCTGATTGGGATTCTCATGAAAACCGAAGTAGGAAGTACATCCTGTCCGGTATCACTGAATCCCTCTATTTCTAAACTTTTTCAGACCCGGGGTTTTAGGGTCCCACTCATGATATATGCATGAAAAAATGTGTGTGTGAAGGGAGAAAACCTGTTCCCAACCCCCCACCTACAAAACAGCCAGAAAAGTTTCAGGCAGATATGACAGATATAGCAGATAAAACATGTCTTCTATCCTAGGGTTCAATATTCCATCCACAAACAATAAAACAAATAGAACAAATCATAACAAAGAAAATAAAGCAAGTAATATACAAAAAGAAAGGGAAATACAAACATTCATAAAACAACATTTGTTTTCACTCATTCCATTAAATGGCCTGACTCTCTAGCTTTCTCCAGTGGAGTCGCCATCTGTCGCGACCTAAATCACAACGGGTATGGTGATCCGAAAAAGAAATAAATAAATAAAAAATAATGAAAAGAAAGAGATGGAGTCGCCACCATAGTTTATTATGGAAAACTATGGAAAACCAAGAAAAGAATAAGGAAATGTCTGCGAACTAGAGATGAGCTCGGGAGTCGGTTACGCGTGGGGAAGGTATTAGCGCCCCACAGCGCCTGTCCTAAGATAGTACCTTTAATCAAATGAACAAAATCAAATGTGATTTATAAAATGTTTATTTTTTCCCAAAAATATAATTAAAATGCAATTAAAGAAATAATAATTTTTTAAATTAAAGGACCCGACAAGGATTAACCTTGCTCCTAAGTATCAACATTCTCAATGGGTGAAGAATCAGGAAATACGTAGTTCTAAAAAATAAATGAATTGTTTTGAGAAACTTGATATTTTTTATTTTTATATTTTTATTATTTTGTGGAAATTAAATTTTATTTTGGATATCGTTAGACGCGTACGACCTTTTTGATATTCCAAATGAAATTAACATTTTTTTTAATTAAATCCCGCATAACGCGAACGGTCATTTGGGAATTTAATCGAAAATTTATTTTAACTAAAATCCGCATGATGCGTACGACCATTTGGATATTTAGTTGAATTTTATTTTTTAAATGAAACAACAAAAAAAATATTTAATTTTAAGATATTTTCAATAAAATATGAAATTTACTAGAAAAACAAAATAAATAAATAAATAAAAAGAAACTACAAGTACCTATTTAAAATAAACCAAACTCATTTGGGCTTTTCTTTTTGTTTTTTTTAAACCATCAACGTTGCTTTAATTTCTTTCATGCACTTTATTCAATTTTTTATAATGTAATTAAATGCCAAAACAATGCTGCACTTATTTAAAATAAATCAAACTTATTCAACTTTTTTTTTTAAAAAAAATCATAAAGTTAATTATTATTTTAAAAAAAAAAAACATCCATGTTACTTTTTTTTAAAAAAAAGTTTATAAGGCAATTAAATGCCAAAATGATTAAATGATAAAACAATGCTGCACCTATTTATTTATTTTGTACCTATTTACGTTGACTTTCTTTTAATATATATATATATATATATTTATTTCTTAACACACCAAAATTAAAAATGGATCAAACCCAACTTCCTGCACCGTAGCTCATCTTCTCTGAATTCATTCATTTTTATTCCTATGCCTAATTCATTATTCTTTTTTATTCTATTCATTATCATTTTAGAAACACAATGGCCCAAAAGCCCATACTTCTCCACATCAAACTAATTCACATTATTTCAAAGAAAAAAAAAACATAACCCTAAAAAAAAAAATTAAGGCATGGCGGTTGCAGCACCACTTTGAAGGCAAGCATGTTTCCGCTTGTAGAGCACCACTTTGAAGACGACAACAAAGGTCCCAAGGGATGACGTGAACGGCAACAACAGTGCTAGAGTTCGATAGAGGAAGAAATTCCACACATGACGGAGGGTGTCGCGCGCGGACACCACTGTCAAGGTAGTGGAGGTGGCGCTTCTGCTAGCGTTCCTGGCCTTCAATCCGGCGGCGGTGGCAATGGTGACAAAGGGAGCAGCGACACAATAAGGATGGCAATGGATTTGAAGATTTTTTTTTTTTCAAGTGGAATTGACTCTTATGGGTTTTGAGGATTTTGATTTTTGAAATTAGGTTTCGGTGTTACTGGCTCTTGGTTGGGGGAATAGGTTTCTGGCATTGCTTCTTTGAATGGTTTTGATTCTAGTTCAAGGCAAAGAGATGGCGGCGAACACGCCTTCTTCCTTTTCACCCTTATTTTATTTTTGAGACTATGCTTGATTTTGAATTTTCCAATACAAGATTGTGTTTGTTTGGTAATAGAATGTCATGTTTGGGATTCTCATACAACGGTGACCAATCTATTTTCTACTCTAATCAAATTTATTGTGACTTATTGTTCAATTATCAAGTTAACATATAATTCATGCAGGTACTGTGGTATCATAGTTTTTGCAATTGGCATTAAATATCAAACACAGAGCATACCAAGCAATAGACAAACAACAGAGCAATCAAAGGAAACACAGAATCGTAGCAATCATCAAATGGAAAATAATACAGAAACATAATCAAACTTGCCTGTTGAAGTTTCTACTCTTTCTATTCTTGCGATTTATCTTTCTTTCTTGATATTTTTCTCTGAAACTGAAACTGAATTTGAATCTATATCTATCTTCTTCGTGCCTTTGCCTCTCTAATTGCTGCCACAATTTTGCTTGACTCCTACTTGCCTCCTTCTTGCTTCTCAATTTTTTTAAGAAAATAAGCCTCTGCCCCCTCTTTATGAATTTGTATTCTCCTTTTATAAAATATTTTTGACAATTCCCTTCTCCCCCACTCACACCTCTCACACTTACAATTTTGTTGCAACGTAATCATCACTTGTTTTCAAATTTCTCCTATGCTTAAAAAACGTTGCCCATGCCAGCATGAAAATGACCACCCTCATTCCACTGCTTAAAAAAAACGTTGCCTGCCACCTTTTTCTTTCATTTTCTTTATTATCAAATAATTAATTGAATTTTATTATATTCATATTTTAATTTTAATCTTAATTTATTTTAACTTTAAATTAAAAGAAAACAAATAAAAATTTTTATCTTCAGGACAAAATCCAATGTTGACAGCTGCCCCTCTTTACTTAACTTTTACTAAATAACTTTGAAAATTGAAATTTCCAAGTTATTAGGGTAAAAGATAAGTAAAGACAGAAACAATGGATTTCATTCAGAATGAAAAAAGAAAAATATTTTTAAAATTTGAGAACATAAAAAAAATGAAGTGATAACCTTGACCTTTTGAGGATGAGAGGGTTACACATCAAACATGGTTGAGATCTTTATCCAAATAGAGATTCGACTTTGAATCCTTGCTCCAAATAAAAGGTTGACTTTGAGTCACCTTTACAACAGTAGAGATACAACTTTGAGTTCTTTCTTTAATTGTAATGACATTGAGTCATACTTTTCTGTGAAGATATGACTTTGAGTCTTTCTTCAATGGAGATACAACTTTGAGTTCTTTCTCTAAATAAAAGGTTGACTTTGAGTCACCTTTACAACAGTAGAGATACAACTTTGAGTTCTTTCTCTAACTGTAACAACATATTGAGTCAAATGTTTCTGTGAAGATACAACTTTGAGTTCTTTCTTCACTGGAGATACAACTTTGAGTTCTTTCTCCAAAAATTTTCACTAGAATCTTGAGAGGGTCATGAAACCATTATCTGAAAATTCATCTTTTGATATTTTTTTGTTTTAAATGCATGTATGAATGCATAAGAATTTTTGACTTGCTTTGAATGCATGTATAAATGCATGAGAATTTTTTTTTTATTTTTGCTTTGCATGTATAAATGCATGAGAATTTTTTTTGCTTTGAATGCATGTATAAATGCATGCGAATTTTTTTTATCTAAATGTTTGAAAATTTTGATTTTTCCATTGGGAAATGAATATATATATATATATATATGCATAAAATGCATGAAAAGTCTTGACTTTTATCCCTTTGTATGTTAATATACAAAATTTTGTCCTGTAAGAATGCATGATGCATGAGATTTTAGTTTTTTGATTATTTGAAGATGTTTATATGAATGCATAAGATCTATTGATTTTGCTTTTATTTTGAATGCATGAGAATTTTGATTATTTTAAAAGACAAATTCTGAATCATTTCTTCTTTGTCGATTTCTCTAAACCAAATGTTTCTGCAATCATTGAATTTATTGGGAATAAATTTTGATTTTAATTTTTTTTTCTTTTGCAAAAGATATCTACAAATCTTAATGCCTGACACAAAAATTGTGAATGTTATCAATTCTAATATTTTAATGCATGTGTCAGAATGGGTGGATGAACAAAATATGGGAAATAATATTAAACTCCAAATAGGCAATGGAAGTGCCCCAGTGTTTAGTATGGAGGATGGGTACAACTTTATTTTGAATCTTTCATGCTCTTTGAGAGCTGAACATGAATGCAATGGAATTGATCCAATTTTGAAATATGAGAAATTAGGTTCAAAGGGGTGGCTTATGAACATTGGATGATGGTTATGAGATTGTTACTCTTATTGAAAAAAAAAAATGGCACTAAATCATGCAAAGAGTGCCCCAATTTTGAATTTTAAGGGTAACAAACAAATTAGAATAAACAATGAATCACATGAGAAAGGATTGCCCAGTGTTGACTTTATCAATGCTATTTTCATTTTGAGTTTCAAATCTGGTGTCACTTTTTTTACCAGAGGCATCCTGATTTCTTTTCATTTCTTTTTCTTTCATTTTTATTTCTTCTTTTTTTCGTTTCAACACATGTTGTCAGTCATATTTTTCTATTGCAAAACTATTCTAAGTAAAAATCATTAACAATCATTTCTCAATCAATGTGGACTTTATTGGGCTTGTAATGTGGCTAGAGGTTTAAGGGTTTTGAAGAAAATGATATTAAAGGCCCAAAAAGTGTTTATGGGTTATAATTTTGGAACAAAGATCATCAATTAGTTGTTTGTGAAAAAATCCAAGACTTTCTTTTGAGTTTCTTCTTTAATTTTTCTCTCTTTTTTTTTTTTTCACTTTTTGAGAACAATTTTGTTTGTGATTTGTCATCCTTTTATTTTGATGACACATTCATTTTTGAATATTTTTTTTTTCTTTTCCTTTTCTTTTGCTTCTAATTTGGGAGTCTTTTGTTGCACTTTTTTTTTTAATTTTCTTCTAAGAAACTTTTGATATGCAGACTTGAACCGACTTTCACTTGATGATCCTTGTTCAAGGTATATATTTTAAAAGAAAAATTTTGTATTAGGCTCAAAGAAAGGTGCAATGAATATTTTATGATTTTTATCTTCGGGATGAGAAAAATGACCATATATCATTTTGGGTCTTGATTGCTTCAATTTTCAAAAAGATTAGCTTTTGCAACAAACTTCAATGACTTTTAACATGTGTCAAATTTTTTATTTCTTCTCTTATTTTTTCTTTTATATGTCCTAACTTTTGCTTAGACTTCCCTTTACGGGTTTTCAGTCAAACAGACTCTTTTTTTTTATGTGAATGTCTCTAGCAAATGAATTTTTTGAAATTGGAACAAATAAGATCTAATTGCCCCAATGTGAAAAATCTTTTTGACAATTTTTGTCACTGGAGTAAACCTTTCTCGTTAAATAGGCTCAAAGAAAGCTCAAAAGGTTTTATCCAAAACATATGCATTCAATATGTTAAATTGAGAAAAGAATTCATTTATTTATTTATTTTTTATGTAAGGCTTTAAGATTGTGTCAACCACTTTTTCTTCATTTTCTATTATTTTATCAATAAATTCAATGATCCCATAAACATGATTTATATTGCAATCATTTTTTTTTTCATTCTGCGGCATCCTTCAGAATTTGAAAAATCTCGTAGACTACCCGTGGTGTATACTTCTCTTAGCATAACAGAAATATATAAAGGAGAAATCAAAGGAAATTTTATTTCATCAAAAGAAATATGCAGATACAATTTTAATATCATTCAATGTTTGCAAATATTACATTCCCCAATTTATGGAATCATATTATGCATAGAACTTTTTGACTGTGTCAGAGTTAACCGGTAATGGTAACTCTTCCCCATCCATCCTTGTAAGAATTAGTGCTCCTCCCGAGAAGGCTTTCTTTACCACATATGGACCTTCATAGTTAGGCATCCATTTACCACGATGATCTCTTTGAACTGATATGATCTTTTTAACCACCAGATCTCCTTCAGAAAACTCTCGCGGACGAACTTTTTTGTCAAATGCCTTTTTCATTCTTCTTTGATACAATTGTCCATGGCACACAGCGGCTAACCTCTTCTCATCAATGAAACTAAGCTGATCATATCTTGCTTGGACCCACTCAGCTTCTTCCAACTTGGTTTCCATTAATACTCTGAGAGAAGGTATTTCGACTTCAAATGGTAGTACTGCTTCCATTCCATATACAAGAGAGAAAGGCGTTGCTCCTGTTGATGTTCTCACCGAAGTGCGATAACCATGCAAAGCAAACGGTAACATCTCATGCCAATCCTTATATGTCACTACCATTTTCTGGATTATTTTCTTTATGTTCTTATTTGCCGCTTCAACCGCTCCATTCATCTTTGGTCGATAGGGGGAAGAATTATGATGCTTAATCTTGAACTCTTCACATAACTCTGACATCATATGATTGTTCAAATTAGTGGCATTATCAGTAATAATTCTTTCAGGAATTCCATATCTGCAAATCAACTCTTTCCTTATAAATTTTGCCACCACTTTTCTTGTCACATTAGCATAGGAAGCAGCTTCAATCCACTTTGTAAAATAATCTATGGCCACCAGTATGAATCGATGTCCATTTGATGCTTTTGGTTCAATAGCGCCGATGACATCTATACCCCACATGGAGAAAGGCCATGGCGTAGATAAAACATTCAAAGTAGTAGGCGACACATGAATATTGTCGACATACACTTGACATTTATGACACTTTCTCACATACAGACAACAATCATTTTCCATAGTCATCCAGAAATAACCAGCCCTTAGTATCTTCCTAGCCATAGAATGTCGATTCATATGTGTTCCGAAGGTTCCTTCATGTACTTCTTGCAATATCAACTTTGCCTCTTTTGAATCCACACATCAGAGCAGCATTATATCATGATTTCGTTTATACAACACATCTCCATTCAACATGAAACTAGAGGCTAACCTTCTCAACATTCTTTTATCATTCTCTGAGGCTGAATCAGGATATTCTCGACTCTTGAGGTATCGTTTAATATCGAAATACCATGGTTTACCATCCATTTCTTCTTCTATGAAATGACAGTATACTGGATTTTCATAGCTTTGCATTTTAATCATTGGCAATTTCTCTTCTCGACTAACCTCAAACATGGATGACAAAGTAGCGAGAGCATCAGCTAACTGATTATCTTATCTTGAAATATGATGAAACTCTATATCTTCAAAATGCTCAATCATTCCTTTGATATATACTTTGTAAGGAATCAATTTGTGATCTCGAGTTTCCCATTCTCCTTTTACTTGATGAATAACCAGCGCTGAATCACCATATACATTCAATCGCTTTACTTTCAATTCTATGGCTGCTCGAATCCCCATAACACAGGCTTCATATTCTGCTATATTATTTGTGCAATCAAAACATAATCTTGCAGTCATTGGTATATATTGTTTTTCTGGGGAAATAAGCACTGTTCCTATACCATGTCCTAATGCATTAGAGGATCCGTCAAAGAATAAAGTCCATTTTCTTTCATCCTCCGTACTTTCTTCCGTGGCAAACAGGGCCATAATGTCTTCATTTGGGAACTCAGGTTGCATAGGTTGATAGTCATTTACGGGTTGATGAGCTAGAAATTCTGCCAAAGCACTGCCTTTAATAGCTTTTTGTGTGACATACGAAATATCAAACTCTGATAATAACATCTGCCAACGAGCTATTCTTCCAGTCAAAGCAGGCTTTTCAAAAATATACTTGATTGGATCCATTTTAGATATTAACCATGTTGTATGACTTAGCATATATTGTCTCAAACGATTTGTTGTCCAAGCCAATGCACAACAGGTTTTCTCTAACACGGAATATCTTTGTTCACAATCAGTAAATTTCTTGCTCAAATAATATATGGCATGCTCTTTCTTTCCCGTTTCATCATGTTGTCCCAAAACA
>Ga0209489_107567_pt1 | contig 15985 bp, 2 predicted proteins | sample SiratrowhiteBW_FD_187527 | JGI IMG/M metagenome (GOLD analysis project Ga0209489, IMG submission 187527) | Root nodule microbial communities of legume samples collected from California, USA - Siratro white BW (SPAdes) (version 2) | ecosystem: Host-associated > Plants > Roots > Nodule | place: USA... | reverse complement strand
ATATATACTATCCCGCTTAGGACAACCACTTGTCGTCCTAGACCGACAACCTTAGCCACTATAAGGCGAGTCCCAGTAATTGAAGCATGCAAGTAACTTCTGCCAAGACAGTCTGCAAAAACTGACATAACGTAAGTTACAAGTCAAATACCAACCCTATAAATACATGGGTAAATAAGGTCAAAAGTATGTCAAAACTAAAGCATAATTACTCTAAGCTCCAATAACCGAATACTTACTTGAGCGTCGGAATGTAATTGCAGGTACCCCTGTGATAGCTAAGGCGAGCAGTTGCCGGACATGGACGAATACTAATTGTGCAAAGACTGGACTGAAAGGAGTAAGAGTAGGAGCGAGGAATCGCATTGGCAAGAGGGCAGTAACTATTTGGATTGCTTTAAGCTAACTCTGAAAGTCCCACCAATCTGTGTAAGAACAATATATATATATATATATATATATATATATATATATATATATATATATATATATATATTGTTCTTAAGTTTGTGTATATATATACAAAATCCAACCAAATATATTAGGTTGTATTTTTTTTTAATTTGTGATGCATTATATATATTGAGCCTGAGACTCATTTCAATTTATTTCATTAATTTTTTAAATATTAAATTATTTAATTCATCAAATATTAAACAATATAATTTATCTAAACAAATTATTCATAAAAAAACTAACAAAAATGTTTAAGAAAAAAATAACAAAAAAATTCAAAACTTATAATCCAATTAACCCAATCCAAACTAAGCCGATCACAGATGAATTTGATTAGATTGAGTCTGATTAAAAAAAAATACAAAAATCTAAACTAAGTTAATCCAACATTATTTAATTGTGTTGAATTATAAGTTTATATATATAGTAGAATTATATTATTTTCATAATTTGGGTTCTTGAAATATTTAGTAGCTTATCCAATTGTATTATTATTGTAACCTGTGTAATATCTCATTTTTTCGCCTAATAGGAACTCTATTGCATATAAATTTTATAATAAATTCAAATATAAATCTTTATATATTCATCAAAGTATTTTAAAATATAATTCTCTACATGATATTTAATAGAATTATCTTCATACAATCACAAAATAAAATAAAATAAAATAAAATTTCTCTATTAGCTTAATAATGAGTCATACCACATGTCAAATCCTCTGCTCACTGTAACACATAATCATCGCAAAATAAAATAAATCAAACGTCACACAAGAAATAAGGGTAAGCTAGAGAGTTTAAAGAAATGTCATAAATTAAATTCCTATCTCAGTCAAATTACAAACATCAGAATTTCATGATTTATCTCATACATCACATTGTCATTATCACAACTCTAAATAACTCATATCATACATATACTGACTCACATACAAAGACACTTGACTCTTTACTTCCGGAAGACTCGTGCATTGAGTTAGACTCAGAGGTTTGCACCTGTCATACAACTCTAAACTGTGAATCCACACAACCCCCAATCATCAATCTTGTATGACAATGTTAGTTTCCTTGAGACTTTTTTGACCAGTTATATTTCAAACTGCATTCACTCAATCTGAACCTCCATTGACTCTCACTACCTAGTAATCTTCATTTATGTGATTCCAATATACTAGTAGAGTCTGGATACCTCATTCTCGACAAATCCTCAAACAATGCACATCCTAACAATTTCAACATAGGTATCTCCTTTCCTAAAAATACTATATCTCATCATGGGTATCTCCTTTCCTAAAGATACTATGTCTCGATCACCATTCCATATCATTCACAACAGCTCATTCAACCTATAACATCAAAACATATAAGGATACATCTCACATAAGATACCAAACATTCAAATTCAAAAGTTTATTGTTCCCACAAGTTCAATCAACATAAAATCAGTCATTTTATCAAATTATACAAAATTTCATTATCAGAGAACATTTCAAATTAAAACCATATCTCATTCTACAATTAAGTACTCTAACATAGTGTACTATAGCAGACTTCTAAGACTAACTTCCCCTACCAATTCATACTTAATAGAAAGATAATTACAATATCTATTAAAAACATTCAAACTAGCTTCCCTTACCTGTATAGAGTATAGATCCTCAAAGGAGTTCCAAAAACCTAAAATCACGAGCAACCTAACCTGTACCGAAAAGCTTTTGATCAAAGATTTGAACCTATTCTAAGGATTCAAAACGAACAAGGATCATTCTTGATACTTCTAAGACTACATGCAAGAAAGTGTACGCAGATTTTCTTTTTACGGAAACCCTAAACCGCTCAAGAACAGAGGAAAATTGGTACTTACCTAAATCAAAATAGTAACCCGCTAAACTTACTTTACCTACACAAGAAATTAGATGGGGGATTTTGATCTCCAATATGAAGCAAGAGAAAAACTAGATTTTTAAGAAAGAAGAGAGCATAGAGAGAATTGAGAAGGGATTTGGGGCTTTTGAGATAGAGTAAAGAAAGTTGAGAAAGAGATTTTAGGTTTTTTTTTTTTTTCTTTCAAGAGAGGGAGAGAGGTAGCAACTTTTCTTTCTTTCTTTTTTTAAGTCCTAAGCCCTTACATTTTTCTTAACAAAAATTTTCTTTCTCAACTTACTAAAAAAATATAACAATAAAGTTTTCCCCATGGTTTCCTCCATCTTTCAAGATGAATCTCCAGACTAGTATAAAAATATTCTACCAAATGAAAAATTTTATCCTAACTACTCAAATGAAATCTCTAATTAATACTAGGCTAAATGATACACCACCTAATATGGCTATTACATATATGAATATGATTAACTTCTATACAGAATTCCCCCAATTCATTTGTAAAACCTTCATAGTCTTAGTTAATCCATCTACTATTACTCACACTGAGGCATTTTTTTTATTATAACTTGACAAAAAACAAAATACAAAAATTAGTAATACCACCATCATATGAAAAAACCATATTTGTTTACCTAATTATTTAATTACATACCTTTTAACATTATCCTATTAAAAGAATACATAGAAATTAAAATCAACAGAATTATTACCTTGCACTTATTATACATGACAAGTCCAAAAGTTAAATGCAAATTTTCAAGGAAACATAATATAGATTATATTGGATTAACAAAAGGAGAAAGTTTCAAAAACAGTTGCATATGAGAAACCTATTATAAAGTGTTACTAAATCAAACCTCCAATAATCAAAATTAAAACATCAAATTATATAGTTAATTCCATGAAAGAACTAATTAAGGACACAACACTTTAAAAACTATTATGCATAATCCACAAGAATATTTTACTACATTTGCATGTCATCAAATAACTATTGCATATAAATATTAAATTGCCTTGACACTATTGTGAATACAAACCATTTGATAAGATAAAACATTTGCTAGATTCTTAGAGGATAAAATTTATCATATGAAATATTCTCTTTCATTTTAACATAAACAAAATGGAATCAGTCCACCTTATAATTTATATGCTTTTGAAATTTACAAAAACTTGCTTTTAAATTAAGAGCATATGTTAATAGCAACTACATTAGTCAAAATCATTCAAGGTAAACAACCAGAAAAACACAAGTACGAATAATTATTGTAGTTCTACTTATCCACTAGGGAAAAGACCTGTAATCAAGTTCCTCTGTATAGATTGCACAAATTTAAACAAAACACCTAGATTATAAGCTATCATGCAATGTGATATACAAGTCTTGAGCCATCTTGAAAAGGATAAATTCATGACATGATCTCCTAAATAAATTTCAAATAATAGGATTTGATTTCCACATCAAAAGTAAAAATTTTCACAACAAGAATTGGTGAAGCAACACAATCATACACAACATCTTGCTTTCCTTATAGGGTTTACTGAAAGTGTATATTATTCCAAACAAACAACTTTATTTGTAATGAGAGAATAAAGTGATTAACGATATAATATAAGAAAATCCCTAACTAATAGCTAGATGATGTTTGTTTTTCCTATCTACATATAATTGATATAATATGATAATCTACATGAATTAAATCTAGTACTTTAACTAAAATGAAAGGTTACATGAAAAATTGGTGGGAGAGGAAGTCTATGAAAAAATATTCATAAACGAACAATGTGACAATCACACAGTTTATACGCACAATCACTATCAATCAGGCATAAGAAAAGCATAGTAATACAAAAAATGAAAGATGATGATTTAGTTAGATAAAACTTTGTAATTATACCTAAAAAACTCTAAACAAAAATGTTGTTTTAGTGATAGAAATGATTTTTTTTCTAAATCATGATAGCAATGCCATAACATGTAAAAAGCACTATTTTAACTCTTGTTGAAAACAACACTGCTATTGGAGTCCTATAGTGATACATGGATGTTTCAAAGTTTTAAGCATCCAAAACAACTTACAAAATTTTACTACTATATAACTTCTTTTAGCATTCCTTAATGCTAGAACATAACTAAACTATTAAAATAGAAATGTTGTTCAATTCATAACACATTAAAACAAAGAAAGAGAATAAATTATAGTTTCCAATGTTTAAGAAAATTTTGCACTAAATTATTTTAATCTAAACAAATACATATCATTCAATTCCACCCGTTAAAGTTGAGAAAAATCTAAATCGTCTAACATCCTCAAATATATAAGACTTATTTATAAAGGTAAGGTAAATAATACACTTAGCATTTGACTAAATAAAATTAATTAGAAATTCATATTAACATTCTTTACAAATATCACTCTTTACACCAAGCAGTAATAATACAAATATACAGGTTCAAGTCTTAATGCCACTCTTAGATTTTCATATTAAATTTAGAAAAACCATGATCAATTCAAAATAAAAAAAACTAAATGCAGTTACTAAAAATTAATCAAAATACTTTGTTCTAACCAACAATCAAGCTATATAACATATACTAAAATTTACAAACCCTCTTTATAAAATAATGATAAATTCCTTAATAATAAATAAAAAATATCTGTTTGAACCTTGAACCAGCGTCTATTTAATATTAAATTAAGTTGATGGGTAAATGGACGATAAATTTACAGTAGATTATTCATAGATTCACTAACGAGTTTATCAAGAGATAATTTAATTTAATGATAGATTTTTCGGCAGTCCATAATTATTAACGTATTAAATCCATTGCCACTGTACCAATCTATCCATAATTCTAATTTTTCTTGTAGTTACATATACCAAGTTGATCCTAAAATTATAATAACAATTTTTGTTAAGTTAATATTTATGTGGTTATATAACTTATGCTAGATTTTTTTTTTAATTTTTAATTTTTTATTATATAAAAGGCTTACGTCGATCTAATTAATGCTAAAGAGTTTATTTTATTTCTAATAAAAAATTATACATTAGTTTAATATATTATCTAAATTTTGATGACGGAACATGTTTGAGTATAAATTATTTTTGACATTTTATAAAATAAAAAAAACTTATATATGTGATTTTTTTGAAGTAATTATTTTCTCCTGTCTTCTTGACCCTAATAGTAAAACAATTAAACAATTAGTACAATACTCTTCAACTCAATCCTCCTATAAGTCAAAGGTTAATTCCAAATAAGTGAGGCTGAATCTTGAACCTGACTTCCCTACATGCTTTGTGGTGTATCTAACAATGTTTGAAGTTTGTTTTTACATCTGGACCAAAGGTCAAACTTTAATAATATCACTTCTCAATCTTATTTTTTTTTCTGTGAATTGTATGCTTGACATTACTCTTCCACTTATTAATCTTGTTTATTTTCAAAATTTATTCAATAATTTCTTAAATACCATTTCCTCTCAAAGATTCTAACTTAATAATTTATTACATGTCATTTCACTGTAACAATGAATGAAATTAATTTTTTTATGCAAAAACATATGAAGCGGACAATACTAGAGTCAATTTATATGATTCTCAGATGACACTACAATTTTTTAAACAAGTAAAAATACTTTTATCGGCACTTTTACCATTTAATATGGCTACACGGAATGTTTGCGACAAATTTTTTAAATAAAAAAATTCTTGCATCTGGTAAACCGAATCTAAGGTTACAATACAATATTTAAATTACTTTTGTTAAGTTAATTTTATGTGTTCATATAGCTTATGCTAATTTTTTTAACTTCTATTTCTTTTTATTATGTGAAAGGCATATGTTATTTTTTTATTTTAAATAGAAAAGTATCCGTTGGTTTAGCCAAATCTATATTATCCAATTTTAAATAATGGAAACGTGGTTAAATGTCGATTATTTGGACATTTTATAAAATAAAAGAAAACCTATATTGAGTGTAATCTCAGAGTTCATTAATTTTTCCCTCTTCTTCAACAAATACTCAAAATAGTTGGCAAAAAATCCCCAACCCATTTCTCCTATAAATCAAAGCTCGATTGTAAACTATTGAAGCTCAATCTCTGGTGAACCCCAAATTCCCTTGCATACGTTGTGGTGTCTCAAGCAATAGCAGAGGTCAGAAGGACACACACCTATGGAGTGTTTAGAGGGAGTGAAAGTTTTGTTGGGTATTTCGCGAGTTTCAAAAGAGGTTGAAGGTTCTTTCCCAACTTGTTAGTTCTTGCGTGTACTTCTAAGATTCAATGAACTATTTAAAAAAAAAAAATATTATTTGAATATCTATCATTGAACACTGAAAACTAAAGTTATTTTCTATTTTTTTTTCAATTTATATATTTGGGACAATATTTCTTATACATGTCATTTCAATGGTTGTATTAATAATGTGTATAAATTAAATTTAAATATTAAATAATTATGAAGTAATTATTTTATGTAAAGCAAAAAATATTTATATAAGGTTATTTAAATTTTTAAATTGTATTTATATATATAATAAATTGGAAAGAAATTGAAACTTTTCCTATATGAATATAAAAAGGTAAAAGTGTAGTGAAAAAGATTATAATATTAAAAAAAATAGTCTCTTACAAAATAGCATAAATACATCTTTTATTTGACAATTATCAATATCAATGGTCCAAAATTGATTGGCATGAGCAATCGAATTATCAATGTCTATTTAAGAGGGGGTAACTTTTTATTTTTATTTTTGTGCAATTTATTACATAAAACTTCAAATCATTCTGTGTGGAGTATAAGGACAAAACTGAAAAATTATCCCTTATCACCTGTCTTTTTATCCTTTTTATCACACATGGACAAAATCAAACATAAACAATATTGGCTGATAAAAAAACATAAACAATAGGAGCTTATAAACCATTTTTTTGGAAGTCTATAATCATAAAAGCAAGATAATATTTAAGAAGGAGAAAGTAGATGTGGAGAAAATTTTTTTTTGGCTCAATTCAAAGGATGGTTGTAGCTTAGATACAAAGTTTTGAGGAAGATTAATTTTTCATATTCTCACTCCTATTTTTTGTCTTATGCAATGCTTTATATCTCTATCTTGATTGTACCTATGATTTTAAAGTATCCTTGTATTGTATTATGGTTGTAGGTGGTGACAGAAAGACATTAAAAATCTGTTTAGTTTAATTGATAGGAAAAGGTATAATGTTGTACGAATTAACTAGTAGGTAATAGGTAATCTAAATGCTACTAATAATAGGGAAGAAGTCCTCTTCTGTTTACAATGAACTTGGATAAGTAAGGATATAACAAAGTTATATAATGGTGTAAAACTAAATATATTGGATTAGTGAGGATTTGAGTATGAAATTTAAGAAATGGTGTACGTTAAATTGTTTATCATTTTGATGTATAAGTATAAGGAGATTATTCTATTTCTATGTTAAACCATATGTAAAGAAAGTTGTAGTTAATGTATATGATGGATGAACCTCCTAAAAAGTTATATTGTATATACAAGGATTATAATATTCTAAAAATATTCTATTTACTTTTATATTTTTTATTTTTGACTTTTAAAAAAATTCACTGATAAATAAAAACATAAATATTATTCTGTTGGTTAGATATTGGGGTCTGAGTTTAAGTCTCACATTAGTTAAAAATGAGAAAGTTGAGTAACATATAAAAAAAAAGACTCACAAACTCAACGTCTTAAGGTTTTGGATTAAAGGTGGCGCCATTTCTTTATATAGGTGAGCTCAGTTCTCATTCTTATAAGATCTTCCCCATATTTACCCCTCAAATTCTTCAAGCACCGTTCAATATATCTAGTTCTTTACCAATATATTCCTGATTTCAAACAAGCACAAGTTGAAATGCAATTTTGGTATCTTCTTGTAAGATTTGTTTGGATTATGTATACGGGTTGGATAAATGTAACATATTAATCCTTCTGCATAATGAACTATTTGAAATCAATTTTAGTTTTAAGTACGAGCAAATAAATATTTTTATTTAAAATCATCATTTTTTAGAAGTTAAAAATGTAAATAATTAAAAAAAATTGGCTAACAAACTAGATCCCTGGATTAATTTGTCCTTATACTTATATTAAATACGTTATAAAAATTAAACTTTCAATATCTAAAAAATATTAACTATAATTAATGTTTACTTTATACAAAAGAAGAGTATTAATGAGATTAATTATGTGATTGAAGAAAACAAAAGCAAATGTTTGAAAATGTAGTCCTTGGATACTAATAAACTAAAAACAATTCCTTAAAATATAGTCAAAATCTTTTAAGTTCATCATTCTTTTCGAAAACAGGTGTTGTATTGTTTTTTTTTTTTGTTAACATTAATAAATGAATAAATATAAGAAACATCTGAAATGTTTGAACCCTTTTACATGTGTATATGTTCATACATCTTTCATGGTTTAATATGCTAAAACCATCAACAAAGAAGTCCTATGATTACCATTATTAGGACACATTTTTTCTTTCCTACAAAAACTAAACTGCATTTTAAAATGACATAACAATTATAAAGTTGCATTTAATAATAATAATTATGGATATATTTCAAATGAAATATATGTGAAATTAAAGATAAAAGTTAATTCTAAATACTTCTTTCTTACTTTGTTATTTTTAATAAGAATAGGGTTGGTGAGTAGGGTTTTGGTAGCTCATTAGGGCTAAGAGATGCCATACAAGTTTAACAAAGTGCTCATAGATACTTACATTTTTCTTACTGACAAAGTTGTCCGTGATAAATAAATCTGAACATTGCTATGTATCTTGAAGGAATAAAAATATAAAATACTTAAATTTTTTTTTTTTAACAATAATGAATAAATTAAAGGAAGGAATATATAGGATGTTACAACTCTTTTACATGTCAGTTTATATATAAGATATCGTTTTTGCCCTGACTCAATCAGAAAAACAAAACTGATCAGCTCTGAAATATTTAGACCATGATTCGAGAACAACATCATCTCCCAACACCAGCTTCTATAAAACTTTCTCTCATGACAGTAATAACAAACTTAAATTTGTTCTTCAAATCTTATCAAATTTGTTTGGTAAGATAATATTTGCACTTATATATATCATTATGCAGTACATCAAATTTTTAACAGATGTTAAAAGATATCAAGCATTCTTACATAGAACATTTAGGATTTGACACTAAGTAAAATCTTAGTCTAAATTAATTTTACAAAATCAAGTGTAATAAGATAAAGTTTACACCTATTACGCCTTATCTTACTGTTAAAGTTTCCTTTGTTAATAAGTGTTGAATTGTTAAAGAAAGTGAGTTGAAGTGGCTGAGCACAGACCTACGAAGAAGTTGATAGAACAGTATTTGGCAATCGAGGGAAGCATTGGCACGCGTGTGTGGAGCTGAGACCATGGTTGAGCAAAATCGTACCATTGTTTGCGCCACCCATAAACAAACTGGGACATTCCCACGCGCTACTATACTTAGAAATATACATCATGGTTTTTAGCTACCTAGTAATTTTAAAAACACTCGATTTGGCGTACAATTTGTAGTGCTCAAATGCTCATAAAGCTTCCTCTTTGTCTCCAAATTTCTCCACCTTTCCACACATCACTTCTCCAACCCACGTGAACAGTGAACAAGTCTCATTCACCAATAAGATTCGATCTCGCCGGAATTTTAATTTTGAGATGGCACCTCGATCCAAGCAAGTAACATCCACTGCGGATTGATTGACGCAACTTGAGTGCTCTAGTCAAGGAGCTTAGCCAAGTGTCAATCATCAGTTTGTGTACGGAACCCATTTATGGACTATTTTATTGCTTAGCTATTCCAGCTTTGGAAAATGCTGCTTTATTTTACTGGTCATCGTGCCATCTTCTACCTTCTTTTTCTAGCGGCAGGTAATCAGTGAAGCACGTGAAACTTAATCATTTGTCACTACACTCTTCACCTCACTCACTGCCCTCATATCACATTTGTGGCACTCAGGGAAATACCACGCCACTTTTTCTCGTGAGTTGCATGTGTGTCCCTTCTCCTGTCGAATTATGATTCTCATGATCCACCCATATCTCTCATCAATTTACGTGTACTGTTCATCAGCGTGGCTCTCAAAAGTAGTAGAACTGAACCATGAGGGCATCTCTGAAACCTAGCTAGCTTCCATGCATGCTCAACTGATTCTTGTTTGTTAATGGTTGCTCACTCTATGCCATCCTCAACCCAGTTACATAAATTTATCAAAATATTGTTCTGCTTGAGTAGTTTTTTATTTATTTTTTATTTTTGGACAAAGATGCAGGTTCCTGATATGATCCTTTTGGCTAAAGAAATTTACATGGGTGGGTTCAAAGGGATTTAGAGCTAGCATATGAAACTTCGACAACTAGTGGTTTCTTTTACTTGTATATGTGGAATGTGGGTGACGAAACATTTGACATTCGTCAAAACGAAACACTTCTGATTTTAGGTTTGTTCTGTTTTTAACTCCAAATGGAAAACACAAAAGAATGGATACATACGAGGCCGTTTCATGATAATAGAGAAATGATGTTTCACAACTTCTCATCTGTATCAATCCATCGATTATTTTTTTAATAATAATATTAATATTTGAATCAATCAATAATATTTTAACGGGTAATTAAATACATAATTATAAACAAATTATCTAACTAATATTGATGTTGAATATACCCGTACGTGTCACTGTAATAATTTGAAAATTTCATTCGTCACTATAGTAATTTTAAAATTCTCATTAATACAATTTTGTGACTATATTTCAGTTCACTGCGCTGATAAAAAAAATTCATTTCATTACGGTCGTCTTTTTTATCAGCATTTCATTACGGTCGTAAATGTATAAAAAGAATATTTTCTAAGACGACTTTATTTTTCACTAATATGTTAAAATTTTAACAATTACAGTACTTTTTGCTTAATGTCACTAGCATTTGTCATTTTGCAATTGTTTACAAATGTGTAAGATAAAGAAATTTTTGTAACACTGACAAGATAAATTATTAAAAAAAAAATTATTTAAACGTCAACTTTTACTTACCAAATAAAATGGTTATATATATATATATATAGTGTGATCAAAATAATTATTTTTGAATTTGTACACTAATCTCAAATATTTAACATATTTCCTTTTATTAATTTAAAAACTAAATTTTCATATAACTTCTTTTTTATCAACAACAACAATAAAAAAAATAAATTAATAAAAAATACAAAATGAAATGCTTCAACTCTTATATAAAAATTATATAAGAGGTTCTAGATGTGTTGAACAAAAGATAACAACATATCATTTCTGAAAAAAATAGCTTATCCCATACCTATGTGAAATGATTTACTTACATAACTTATAACAAAGATTATTACATTGATATACATCTTATTATAAATATATATCTACCTCATATTCCAACACATGATACAACTCTCAAAACAATTAGGATATACTAAAAATCTTTCTCTTTTTATACAACTCAGCATATGTCTTCACATAGTATCATGAGGAATATGAGACATATATGTATCTATAACATCGTGTATACCAATTTAATAGCTTGTGTCTCCTATGGTTCATGTCTGAAAATCATCTTATAGAGGTATGTGACAAGTTATTGTTTTTGTAGTGCAAATTTATTTTTTAAAACTAATAAAAAAATATGTAAAACACTTGAGATTGATTGTAACGAGGAGAAAGTCAAAATTACTTTTGTGTTGAAGTAAAGTTTGATACATAATTTCAATAGATCGGTTACTAAGAAATAGTGCAGAAAATCTTTTTTAGATCAAATCCTTAAAACTAATATAGAACTGCTTTTTAAATGTGTTATTTATCAACCAATACTAAAACCTTTATCTTTTTATACAAATAAGTACGTCACTACGAGGAATCAATCTCAAAACCAATTGGCAATTGATTTGGTTACAGTTGATATAAACAATGTTATGAACCATTAGTTTGGCTGCACCAGAAATATTTTAATTCTAACAAGTACAATAGTAACTCACGCCTTTAAACTTCCTATTCTCGCGTCCTCCATTCTAAAAAGTACAATGTTTTACTCTTTTGTTCTTATATTTCTTGATCAGCGTGTTCTCATTCTTGGTCTCCATTACATTGTTTACTCTCACTAGAGCAAACAGAATTTTAATATCTATTATATATACAGTCACACTAGTACTTGAAACAAACAGAAATTTAAATAAATATTTGAAAGTACAATTCATCTTTCATAGTAGTAAAAAAATTAAAAAAAGGTGCAACTAAAGAACTTATATTTGAAGAACTAATATAATAAGGGTGATTACAATAGTGTATTTGAAGTCCCTGCAAATAGTTAATAAAGGAAAAAGGTCAACAAAACCCTTTGAAACTCTGTTTTTCACATACTGTGATCATATATATCCTTTGGGGTTGTAGAGGTAATGGTGCAGAAAAAATAGTTGTTAGTGGAAACTAAATCACGTAAGGGCAAATATGTGCCTCAAAGGATCAAGAACATAAAATAATGATAGGAGGACTATAAGGAACCAAGTTGTTATGTGATAGGAGGACTTACAAAGTTAGTGAAAGGGTTGTTAGATAACACAAAGGGAGTGCAATAAGCACTTGTCACTTAGTTTAAGTTTGTGTGATGCTTCTTTTTGTTAGTTTGCTATTTTAGGTTATTTATAAGGTTGAAACACACCTACTGTTTCATATATATAATATTCTTTTTTTCCCTGATAAAAAAATACCTAATATAATAAGGATTTATTTAATTTACTTTGATTCAAAAACTAATGTAACAGGACACTGCACTTTTCCAAATAAAAATATGACAGTTTCATTTTTTCACTATATATTGTTAGTATATTTCTTTTGTTTGTTATTTTTTGTTATTGTCTTTCACACAAAGTTGTAAAAGTCAGATTGACTTAACTAGGTTAATCAATCTGAATGGGATTCATTAGGTAGATCGAACTAGGTTGACGTTTGAAAATAGAAATATAATTGATTTTAGTCGATTTGGTTTACTCGATTCAGGATAATTGAAAATTCAATGACTTCACTTTTTTATATATTAACTATTTGATCATAATAATATTTTAAAATTTGATATATAACATTACATTATCTTAAACTTTATTTATTATTTTACATAATAGTGTTTTATTATAAAGTTTTTAAATTTGACTGAGTGTATCAAATTATGTTAAACATTTATTTCTTTTAATATAGATAAAGTCAACCAAATTAATCAATGAACCAATAGTCCTACCATTCTTCTAATTATATGCGAAATTTTGAAAATAGTACGCTAATGCATTATAGTTATTGATACGTCCCTGGTGGCAAAGTAAAATGGATAGTGATAAAGAGGGAAGCAAGGTCACATCGTATTAAGATTTTAGGGAGAGAGCAGAAATAATTTTTTTTCTTAATATGTATTATTGTTATTGACGCTGAAAATAAATGATTTTCTTTTCCTTATTTTATTGACTTTAATACAAATATTTGATGAACTTAAAGCTATCATTTTATTATATGAAAAATAAAGTTTTGACAATAAATTTTAGGAATAATATAATTATTACAAAAATAATTTTTTGTATTTATAAAAAAATATAAAATAAAATAGTAATTATGGTATAAAAATTTATTATTATAAACATATTATAATCCTTATTATATATTCAATTAGTTAGTAAAATAGGTTCCGATCATAAAAGGTTTTTTTTAATTATATGTTTACAATACATGAAAACTCCAAAGTCAATTAATTTATGAGATAATTAGGTTTAGCTCACGAGAAAGGTAAACGTGGCACTTTGTTGAAGAACTTGATCCTCAACCGTGGTAGTGAAAAGGAAAAAAAAATTCAATTATTAATTTTTGTTAGTCCGAAAAGCCACGATGGTCAAACAGAAACAGAAAAGAAGAGTATATTCCCGTGCCACTTTATTTTTCGTAATTGGAATACATGTAAAGCTTCTGTCTTTAATTAAGAGGATTCACAAATTTCCATTAGTTTTTATATTTTAGACGGAAGTTTACTAAAAAATTCATTGGTGTCATATAGTTTTCTTATGTTTATGGTTTATGGTTATGAGAAAAGGAAAACAGAAGAAATTAAAGTAAGAATGTGTATCTATCTCAATGGATAGTTAATAAATCAAAAGCTATATAAATTTTTTAAGGAGTTATCTCATCATTAAATAATTTTATTCTTAACAATTAATATATGTCATATGACCTATTTTGTATCAATTTGAGAAAGTAATCATCTTATTAGATGATAAGTTCTCTTTTGAATGAAAAATAAATATAATCTATCTTTATTTCTTTCATTTTGTAGCCCCAGTCCACACTATTTGAACTAAGTTGTTCAACCTAAATTTAATATTAACTTAGTATTTTTTATTTAAAACAATTGAAATAATTAAACAACATAAATGAATTAGCCTCCACTATAGAGTCATTTGGGCCTACAAGGATAGGAGATTTCTTTTTGTACCTCTCATGCTTTTCTTTTCTGCACTCTCATAGATATGAAAATTCCCACTTCATCCTTTTGTTTAAAAGTTTTTCTTTTTTAATTTTGCAATAGTCTTTAAGGTCACGCAATTTGAAAAAAATAATAAAAGAAGCTCTCGGATCACATTATTCAAAAGTTATTTTTTTATAATTTTTTTAATTGTATAATGTAAAAGATATTTTTAACTTTCAGATTATATAATCTAGAAATCAATTTTTACGTAAAAAATTATATATTATATAATTTAAAACTAATTTTGTCCTAAAAAATTTTATAAATTGTGTGATGCAGAAATATCTTAATTGTATAATTTGAAACTCACTTCTTGTAAAATAAAAATCTTTGAAGTTATAAAATCTAAAAGTTAATTTTAAGTTATACAATTTAAAAATCAGAGTAGAAGACTAAAGGAATTTTGGTCAAAATATAATGTGATAGGTTATTTGTTTAGTGAAGAGAACATGAGAGGTAAGAAATGTAGGATTAGAAAAGGATTCAAGTGGAAAGATAGCGACAGAAGGAGACCAGGAAGGACTAGAGATGAGAGAGTGCAAACATTTTCGTCTGTTAACACCTTTACTGAGGTACATGAAGAAACCATGGAGGTGCAAAAAGAGATTTCCGTGGTAGTATATCTTGGGACCTTCATTATTCAGCCCGATCACTGCAATATATTATTACCTAATTGTACTTGGACTTTGGTCATCTTTTATCTGCACTATACAAATTGTGGGATGCAGTTATAAATTTTTAAAATACCGAATTACCCTTTGCATTCATAATTTTTTTTTTATTTGTTCTTTCTTTTACAATAAAAAATATTCCGTGATTTTTGTTATTTACCTGCAGTATTATTCTTTATATGATATAGAGGATTTTAATCATTATATAATTTCCCATCAATTATCTATTTACAAGACTGTTTATAGTGTATTTAATTTTTATTTTCTTTCAATTTAGTGTCTATAATTTTTTTCATAATATCTATAATTTGATGAAGCCACGTCAAAGAATGCAATAAAGAAAGTAGGAAGAACTATGGAGAAAAAAAA
>Ga0209489_107566_pt1 | contig 15987 bp, 7 predicted proteins | sample SiratrowhiteBW_FD_187527 | JGI IMG/M metagenome (GOLD analysis project Ga0209489, IMG submission 187527) | Root nodule microbial communities of legume samples collected from California, USA - Siratro white BW (SPAdes) (version 2) | ecosystem: Host-associated > Plants > Roots > Nodule | place: USA... | reverse complement strand
GAAACCTGCAACAAGTAACAAAACTTGTTCTCTTAATTATTTTGCCAAGTCAATAAAATTTTAACCAACTTCCACACAAACTTCTAAGCTTGCTCGTTTATCAACAACCTTCAAACAAAAATGACTATATAGATCAGGATCACTCTAACAATTATTATATAATATTTGGAAAAATACTTAGGTTTTTACCTTTTAGTTCAAAGAAATAGGAAATGAAGAGTAAAAAGTTCCTTTGAATCATCATTTTCATATCCTCTTTCTCTTGTTTTAAATATAGAAGAAAAAGAATACAAGATTTCACAAAACTCACCTAGTCAAACTAGCCAATACATTGATTTGTCTCTATTCCCATTTGCAGAAGATTTTTGAGAGAAATTAGCACTCTAATGTAAAAATTCAGAAAAAAGACTTCCGAATGCAACGAAAGTGCGCCTTTTGGCTTCCCCATTGAGTGATTCTCCACTCCCATCCGAGCTAAAAGAAAGCTCAAAGCCTTCTGCTGATAAGCACATTGGAAGGTTTACATCATACTAATGTAAACAAACCAAAGCTGGCAATGATTAGTGGACTTCTCAAAGCTGGTCATTAAATGTCTTGATCATCCTGAGTTTTATGCTGTCAACTGCGAAATGGTGGTTGATTTTCAAAAGGAAGCTCTACTGGTGTTGCATTACCATAAAACTCTTCCAAATTGTAGAAAGCTCTCTGTGAGGGAAGGAAGATGTGTACAACAACATCACCTGTAACCAATAAACAATCACAAGGCCAACCAGGATCACACAGTAAATAGATTCTTAAGTGATAAATAGATTTCTATCAGCAGGTTATGCTATTATTATTATTATTATTTAAAATCACTTACCGAAGTCCAACAGGGTCCATGAGTTGGGCTTTGTATCTCCTGTTGGAAATTTTCCATATTTCTTCTCAGCTCGATCTCTCATTCTGGACCTAAAGTGCAATATCAACAAAAATGAAATCATCAAACATTGCCTTCTCAATATAAAAATATCACTGACGAAGCCCTTACCCGATAGCATCGATCTGGGGACGAGAAAATGCTGTAGCTATGATAAAAAATCGGGTCCAGTAAACAAGTGGCTTCACAAACAAGACCTTTATATCTCCTGCCTTAACCTCACTTGCAACCGTAGCCAATTCCACAGCAACTACAAATATGTCACTTGACAATTAGATAGTACTTGAGGCTCAGAAATCTTAAATAGTTTTGTAAAAGCAGAAAGTAACTGAACTACTTTTTCTAACAGTTGAACACACTTATATTAGCTAGATATGGCAAACAAGAAAATCATTTGTACAGAATCAGTGTAAGGGAAAGCGTGGTGACAAAATTCATGAAATTATTTATTTTAAAATACACCTTCCACTTTGTGCTAAAAAAAAAAAATAAAAAAAAAAAATGCAACTGAGTACATTTGATGCATGGACATAACGAATTAAATATATTCATATGACAATTAGATAGTACTTGAGACTCGGAAATCTTAAATAGTTTGTAAAAGCAGAAAGTAACTGAACTACTTTTTCTAACAGTTGAACACACTTATATTAGTATTCAGGGGAAAATAACATGATCTTACTAAAGGATTCCATGGTACAGAGCAATTAAAAAGAAAAGTAAAAACCAATGCACCCAACTGAGAAGTCATATTTACAAATTAGGTCTTAGAAGAGAGGATTTTCTACTTAGAAACACACACAAAGAAGATTCACTCAGGTACTTAATAAAACTAAATTTGTCCCAGCAAAATTTCTTTGTATATGTTTAATGTTCTAAAAACTATAGATTAACTGTGATCACAGATATGACGTAATATTCTTACAAACAGAATCTACTTACTCATCAATTAAGTCATAATGACATAGAACTGAGTGCATGGCCCAATCCAAGCATAACAGGAATATGGTGGAGAGGGGGCATGGAGGCATGTTAAGTAGCATGATTTATTCACAAGCACACATGGAAGCAACACATTTATCAGTTAAACAACCATATCAATAAAAATCTTTCATCAAAATTGATATGCTAAACAAATTCAAAATATCAAACAAGCTGAGTCCAGTAACAAAGTTGGAGCTTAGGTTGTTTATTTAAATGAGGCTCCACTCACCCACCATAGGAGAAGGCAGATCAGGGTATCTATGGTATCCGCTTCCCTTTACAGCCCCACGGCAGCAGAATATTCTTTACTTTCTTCTGCATTAATTTATTTCACTTTTATTCTCAATTTATGTTAAAAAACTGCCAGACAACTATACAGAACCTTGTTCTACCAGAAATTTTATGTTTTACAGCTGCATATGTATCCATGTACATGGGGAACATCCTAAAAAACTAGGCTATTAAGGGGAAAGAACTATGCACCTCAATACATCACCAAACATCCATAATACCCAAGTTCCTATCATAGCACCACTCATAAGAGCTGATGTCTCGCTGCTTTCATTCTATACAGTTGGTCAGAACCCACTGTAGGCAGCCCTTTGTGAGACACCAACAACTAGCTTTGATACCAGTTGATAAGTACTCAAACACTTGGAAAACCTCAAAAGCTAGCAATTTAGTGGGAAAGAACAAAGCACTTAAATACTCCACCAAGCATTCCCTATTATTCAATGTGTGACTTAAGCACACCATAATAACCAAGTTCCTATCACTGCCTAACCTCCAAAAATTGTACATATATTTTTCAATCTCTAAGTAATGTGCCTTCCTATAAACTATAGAAATGAACTTGCATACTTTTAATATTGTTATTCCTAAATTGCTTTTCAAGATTCTTCTGTAATTTATATAATCTGACAAACGAATCTTCTTAAAAAAGCCTGATATAATCCAAGAAAAGACAGATTGTAATGTAAACAAGGTGGAAATAAATTCTTTGATAAAACTTCTTTTCAGCTTACATGACAGGCTTTCAGCATCATCATCAATCTCTGCGCTAGCAGGCTTTTTGTCTTTTCTACTAAATACCACTTTTCCATACTTATTAATTAAATCATCATACATCTCATCTGTGTCTTCATTTACATCCTGCAAAGTACACAACTTTTGTTACTTACTTGCCCTTAATGATAATCATCAACCGCAATTCACATGACAATCTTTACAGAAGTATCTAAATTTCTTTAGTTAGGAAGTCAGTTGAAATTTGATGTTATAAAAATCCATTCAGCACACAAATAAATAAAATGTGTAAAACAGTCCTATAAAAGATACTGGATCCTATATTCTCAATTTTAGCAGTTGACATCCAAGTCAGATCATAAGGTACACTGTTTCCAAAACTAGAATATATAGCGATGAATAGCATTGCCTCTAGGAATCAACACAGCCAAAGCAAGAAAAGATTGATAACTATAATCTCCTTAATACTATATTTGGATTACCAGTGATGAGCGGAATGGAAAATGAAACGTGGTGAAGATGACAAGGTTCACTTGTTGTCACGAAGATAAAGGACATAGAGATTAATCCTCTCTTTTATCCTCAAAAAGCATTTTTTGTTTTCAGCAAAATCAGGGTTAAATAGAGGAAATAAATTTATATAATTGAAAACTTCAAAGTAAGTAATTGCATGCTTAAGTCAACATTATATAAAAGTAAGCTTTCAAATTTTCAATACCTCACTCTTCAGAGAAGACAAAACTTAGTTGTTCCTTAGGTACCTACGATGTTTTCCAACCAAAATTGGAGTTTCACATCAATAATTGACTTAATAAAGGTTGGTAATTAACATACACTGATAAGGTAAAACTCCAATTCAAACAAGAGAAGGATACTTGTATCTAAGTCTTTTCCTCCCTTGGAACCCAAAATTCAAACTCAACCCAGAAGATTTATAAAGTGCTGCAATGTTATCCAAACTGTAACTGGTCTTTAAGCATGATATTATGCAGCTATATTAAAACAACCAACATTTTTTTTTTTAAAAAAAAAAAAACAGGAAATTGCAAAGAATAATATTATATTGTACCGAGAAAAAGTTGTCTTCGGCCTTTTTACCAAATGCGAAGCTCGAAAGTGAGTTTCGCTTCTTGGATTTGAAACCATTAATGGCGTGTTGCTGTAAAGGAAGCTCCTTTATACACGAACGGCTGAAAACCTTTCTGGGTCTGGGAGAACACTTGGTTTCGAGATGACGCAGTTCGCCGGAAAAATTCACCGTCACGAAGGTGCCGGCACCGGCGAGAGACAGGACAGTGGACGGTTGCAGCATTTGTAGCGCAAAAAGAGATATTTAGGAAACAAAAAGATAGGGAAATGAAATGAGCAGAGGTGTCCCCGTATTATTGCAATTTCGTTCATTTATTATTATTATTACATTAAAAGAAACACTTCAATCCCTTTGGTTCCTCTTATTTAAAGCATTATAAATAGAAAATTAAAATAATTCTTTTATAAACTAAAATTAATCTAATTTGTAAATATAATTTGTTAATTTTAGTTTATGTTAAAAATAATTTTAATTTCTGAAAATTAATTTTATATTTTTTGCTTTCTATAGAGAAATTTATGAGTTATACTATAAATATGATTTATTCAATAAGTTAGAATCATTATGGGAAATATAATTTAGAGTAAAAGAATTTCTTCTTCAAATTTTTAAAATATTCTTTTTATACTTATAATAAATAATAAAAACAATATATAATTATAATAATTTTTAACCCATTTTTATTGTAAATATAATTTTATTGTAATACTTTTATTATTGGAGAAAATGTGACATTTTAAAACTATTTTTATCAAGATTTTGAAATTCTAAAATTGATTAGTCATTTTTTTTTCTTTTTTTTTTTCGACTTAAGAGTTTAAAGTATTATTTTCAAATGATTAGATGATTATATTTTTAATTTATTTAAAAAAAAATAGTCACTCGTTGTTGTCAGTTTTTATGATTTAAACGTTTGTGTTAAATGGTTTAAACTTTTTGAGAAATCACTTGAATCCGTGTCACTTATGATAGGAAGTTCTCATAGAGATCTTAAACTTATATATAAAGAATTTTTTTTTAAAAAAAGATATTGTTTAGCACACCAAAAGAGTTCTGAAGAAGGAAAGATATGGGAGTCATAATGGACAAGCTTAAGAATTAAGACTTTTTCTAGCTAGAACTTTTTTTACACAATTTTTCTTCAAATGAAAACTTCAAGAATTAAAACAAAACTTTAAATCAAAGGTAAATTCCAAAAATTTGAACTAGTTATACAGTAATGGTGAGACCCTTTGACATTTATGAACCTTCATGACACATAATGATTACTAAAACAAAATTAAAAGTAGTCATTTATAAAATCAAATTTGAAAAAAAGTTAAACTTCAAGTGTCTTCTCTCCTTTCCAAGTGTTTTCGCTCCATTTTGAGACTTCACTTGATGATTCTCTCAAGGTGAGAATTCTTAATCTAGATCTTTGTCTTTTCCAAATATGCTTCCTAGCAGGATAATCCACTTTTCCACAAAGATCATAAACTAAAGAGATATTCTAATTCAAGAGATCAAAGAATTAAATCAAGCAAAGCTCAAATTAAAAAGGAAAACTCAAGAGATTAGAGATATGACAAACTCAAAGATTAACCAATTAAATGAAAAGCAAAAGAAAAAGAAAAAAAATCTAAGAAGAAAGTTGACACTTAAAAGAAAACCTACAAATGATACTAGAATAAATGATAAATTAAAATATGCTTTAAAATGTAATGGTCAATATGCTTTAAGTGTGGACCAAAAATTTCACAAGATTTCTAGGTCAAATAGCTCATACTTCACGTACCTTCTTTTGACTTTTTCTTTTGTTTTCTTTAGAGAATGCGTCTTTTTCTTTCAAAATTCAAATTCAAACTCTTCAATCTTCAATCGATCCCACACACATAAATTTTGCATCATACGTTTGACTTTTCAAAAATAAATAGAAACAATCATAGAATGTACTTCACAATCATCTCCAAATTAAAACTTCTTCAGCACAAGAGAAAGAAGTTCACACTAAGAAAGGAAAAGAAAACTTTAAACAAATGAAAAATTGTAAAAAATTTAAACTAATCAAATCTTAGTGGTGAGGTTTATTGGAACTTGTGAACCTCCAAAACACATTTAGTGTTTATAAATGTTTACTAGTATAAAATAAATAATGACCCTTTACGACTAAAAAATACAATCAAATTTTGAATTAAACTTTAAGTGTTTCTTCTCTTCTCCCTTCGTATCTTTACTCTCTTTTGTAATGACTCTTGACTTGGTTAACCTCTCAAAGTGTACTACTTGTCTTGACCTTTGCCTTCTCCTAAGATGCTACCTAACAAGTTAGATTTCTTCTAACAAAGACCACAAATCAAGGGGTATTCTATTTTAAGAGGTCAAGAAATAAACATAAGAAAGAGTCAATTTGAATTCATGAAGTAGTTTTTGTTACCACTCCATAATTTTTTGTAAAATTGAAAGAAACATTTGTTTAATTTATGAATGTTCATTCTTGTACTTTTGATGTCTCTTAATAAAATTAATTGATAATTTAGTATTGAATTTCTTAGAATGTGTTTGATCCCCTTAAATTAAATGTGCCCAACTTCAGGTTCTAATAAAGGTGTTGTTGTATTAATAAACTCAATTAGTTTACTTATGAAATATATTCACTTTGTGATCACTCTTCTAGTATCCTCAAAGAGGTTCCTTCCGTGTAAGGTTCGTTATTTTCTTTTGGTTCAAGGGTGTGAGTGAGATGTCGTTGCGTGAGAGAGAGGTGCTCATAGTAAAAGTGAGGGAGTTTATTTTTTGTGTTAGTTAGGTGGGCTGAAAGGGCAATGACCTATCTGACAACACTACTAATAATATACATTAAAATAATAGTAGTCTTCTCCCTGTTGTATGATTTGTTAGTTTTGGTGGCCCAGTGTCATTATGCATTCATATATTATTAAATATATACTTGTATCTTAATTCTCCAACTTTAACCTTTTCTAAGTTGTTTTCGTATATAATTGTATTTTAATTCTTATTGCAAAAAAGGATGCATTGATTCATTAAGTTAAGTAATAGAGAGAATTGATTGTGAATCTTATAAAAGTTGTGGCAGAGTTACAAGAATTGTCAAGGAAATTGTAAATAAGAAAAAAAATGTCAATGTATTAATAAATATCATGTGTGTAGAGATTAAAAGTTATTTTAGTCTAAAAAAAAGTATTTGAGGTAACCTATAAAAGTTGTTAATTGATATGATGTCATGTGGAACATTTTTTGACATTAAAGTTATGAGATAGTCTCAAATTAAGTGTTAGAATTGAGTCAGCCTAGTTTAATATTTTCTAATCTGAAGTATAGTTGAGATTTTTTATTTAATTAAATCTTTTGAAATGTTGGGTTGATGTTTGGATTTTTATTATGTCTAAATTAATAAGAATCAAATATTTAAATTAAAATTTCCCATATTAAATCACATCTTAAATAAATTAAATTTGTAACTAAATAATATTTCTAATAAGATAAAATTTTATATTAATTACTCTTGAATAAATTAAAATCATAAATAATTTAAAATTTCGCAACCGGGATGGTGACGGTGGATCCGAAAAAGAAATAAGTTTTCAAAATAAAGGAGTCGCCACCGTAGTTTTTATGAAAAATTATGGAAAAACCGAAAAAATAGGATAAGGCTAGTTTGCAAAAATTGGATTTCAGATTCGAGAGTCGGTTAAGTGTGGGGAAGGTATTAGCACTCCCACAATGTCTGTCTTAAGACAGTACCTTTAATTAAACAAGTAAAATAAGTATGATTTTCAAAATTTATATTTTTTCCGAAAGAGAAATAAAAATGCAGATATAAACAAAGAAAAATATTTTTTATTTTTGGGGCTCGACAAGGATTTGACCTTGCTCTTACGTATTTCCATTTGAAATGGAAAATCAGTAGGTCTATGAAATTGTTTGTTGTGTTAATTTTTTTAATTTTTGAAAACTTGATATTTTTTATGTTTTTCAGAAATTTGATATTTTGGAAATTTTTATATATTTTTTGAAATATTATATTTTTTGGTATTTTTGGAAATTTTATATTTTATTATTTTTAGAAATTGATTCTCATTTTGGATAGTGTTAGATGCGTATGAGCTTTAATATTCCAAACAAAAATTTTAAATTTTTGAATTAAATCCCTTAATACATATGACCATTTAAGAATTTAAACGAAAATTTATTTAAAATAAAATCTGCATGATGCGAATAGTCATTTATATTTTAATTGAATTTTAGTTTTTATAAAAAAAAAATATATATAAATATATATATATATATATATATATATATATATATATATATATATTTGAAAATTAGAAAATATTTGAATGATATATACTAAGATCCGAAAAAAGAAATAAAAAATAAAATAGTATTAAACATAAATTCGGTGATAAAGAAAGAATGAAAGTAAAGAAAAAAATAATTTAATTTGCAAGATGATTCACGGCATTTACCATTTTCTTATTAAGTAATCAAAGCCAAACTAAAAAAAAAGTTACTAAACACATTATACGGTCCCACATTCATTTACTTTTCTTTGTTATATTCATTCATTTCTTATATCTCAATTGGTGTCAAACAAATAAAATGAGCCAACCTCTCACGCAAAGTCACGTAGCACTCCATTTTCAATCTTTTTTCGTCATTCATTTGTTCTCTCTCCCTCTTTTCTATTATGTACTCTTACGTTTCACACTGCCAATTATCATAATCTTTTTATTATAAAAAAAAAATGAGCTTGAGCCAAAATTAAACATTATAATACTATACATTTTAAAAATTATCATAATCCAATAAGGTTTAAGAAAATAAAAGCACACAGTGGTTGCTGGGGTTTGCGGTGAAGGAGCTGTGAGTGGTGGTGCTTGAACGACGGTGATGGGTTTGGGAAAAGAGAGTGGCGGCAAGAAGGCGAGAAGGGGAGAGAGGTGATGGTGGCGGAGTGCACAAACAAGGAACGCCACCGCGAGGAGGGTGATGATTGAGGTGGCAACAGTGGTTTTATAGCAGTTTTGTAGAGGTGCATGGGAGGCACGACGTGGCACATGGTGGAGGTGTATGGCGGTGGTTTTGTGGCGGTTTTGGGTGTTGTTTAGGGCTGTGTGGGAGGCATGGTGGAGCTGCTTAGAGGCAGTTTGGGGTGCATGATGGAGGTGTTTTGGGGCGCACGTAGTGGAGATTTGGTAGATGTGTGAGGTGAGCATGGGAGCTCGTGGCCGTGTGGTGGCTGTGTGAGGTGGGTGTGAGAGGTCGTGGCCATGTGGTGGATTTGTGGAAGCGCGGTTTGCGACAAGGTAAGTGGTGAGAGGTCTAAACCTAGGTAAAATCCTTGGTGTTTAACCCTTGTCCTATCATTAAGGGTTAGGAAGATGTAAAGGTGGGTAGTGATGTGGAAGTGAATGATGAGCAAGTGATGGTGAGGCTGTTACGTTGTGTTTTTTTTTTCTTGGTGATCGATAATGAGAGAGATTGGCGGCAAAGGTGGATGGGTGGTGAGCGTGGCTTGGTGGCAAGGTGGAGGGATGGTGAGCATGGCTTGGTGGTGAGGTGAAGGGAGGGTGTGCATGGCTTGGTGGCGAGGTACTTGGGATTCTAGTGGAGAGGTATTCGTGGTTGATAGTTAAAGGGGCATGGTATAGGTGTTTGGTTCGTGGGGTTACGATGGTTTTGTGGAGGTGTAGTTTTGTTGTGGGATGAGTGGTAGGGCTATTTTGGAGGTGTTGGGGCATTGGGTTCAACAGTGTGGAGGGTGAGGGGTCGGTGGTAGCGTTAGCGAGGTTGGTAGTTGTGTGGGAAGAAGCATAGTGGCAAAAAGAGAGGCTTGAGTGGGGCTGTTTTGTGGTGGTTGTACCAGCTATGGTACATGTGCGTGAGGAAATGCATGGTGGAGTGAGGCACAAAATGAAGAAGAGAGAGAAACGAGAAATATGATGACAGTTTACATTGTGTTATTTTAAAGAAATGAAACCACATAACGTCTGTGGTTTAAGCAGAATCAAAACATGAAAGTAACTAAAGAAACATGACAAACAAGCTTATGAACTACTGTTAAGATAAGGGTGAAGAAACCTTACCTTTAAGAAAACTACACTTGGCACCAAGAAAAAAAAATCCTTCTCGTTCTTTTCGTCTCTGCTCTCTCCCTCTTTTTTTCTAATTTGCTCTCTCTCCTTCTTATTTTCTCCTCTAATTTGAAAAATCCTTCCCTTAGTCTCTAACTCTCACATTGTTATATTCTCTCAGAGCATCCCTTTTTTAAAGAAGGCTAAAATGTGCTTTCTTTGAACTAGTGAACGCCCCCTCCTATAAGTGGACCCCTGTGAGTATACACGGGAAGAAAAGGGTCTCTACGGAGGTGAGACCAACGCCCACTTTCGCTTCCCAGCAGAGACCCAAAATACTTTTACAAGGTCAAGGCATTTTTAGAAGGCACCAAGCAAGTGGATTTTGAAGTGAGTGCGAGTTTGGCTTCTTGAATTCATGCATAACGGCCGATCCAAGTGGGATGAGCACGAAATTCTGTTTGGTTAGTTTTGCATGGTGTGATGGGTAAGGAATTATTAAGTTTGGGTTTGAAGAACATGAACAACTGTGCAAATAAGTTATAGGTCATTTAAATGTGTCCTAAAAATAATGTTGATCCATGCGTTATTATTGGATGACCTACATTAGATGTTTTGCAGATTTCTAAGTTTTCAAAGTGTTCCACATTGGGTGACTGAGGACAATTGGGGAGGTCACCTAGGTTGGTTTGTTTCCATTACTCAATTCTATGGCGTTGGAAATTCATAAAGTTAGTTAATGGTCTATGGATTGTGTGTGAGTTTTGCTTCATGGATTCATGCATAACAGTTGACCTAAGTGGGACGAGCATGAAAATCTGTTTAGTTATTTGTACATAGCATGACGAGGTAAGGAACTATTAAGTTTGGGGTTTGAAGAACATGAAAAATTATGCAAAGAAGTTATAGGTCATTCAAATGTGTCCAGAAAATAAGCCTTGACCCATGTGTTATTATTGGGTGACCTGTGTTAGACATTTTGCACACTTATGAGTTTAAAAAGTGTTCCACACTGGGTGACTGAGGACAACTGGAGAGATCACCTGGGTTGGTTTGTTTCCACTACACAATTATGTTGCGTTGAAACTTCACGAAGTAAGTGAGTGCTTTTTGGAGTGAGTGAGAGTTTTACTTCATCGATCCATGCATAATGGGTAACCGAAGACGGTTATGGACATGGGTTTGGTTACTTATACATGATCCTTTGGGTAAGGAACTGTTATGTTTGGGGTTTGAACAACTTAAAAAATTGTTCAAAGAAGTCATAGGTCATTCAAATGTGTCCTGAAAATAAGTGTTAACCTATGTGTTATTATTGAGTTTAGGGTTTGAAAAACATGAACAATTGTGCCAAGAAGTCACAGGTCATTTAAATGTGTCCTGGAAATAAGCGTTGACTCGTGTGTTATTATTCGGTGACCAACGTTAGATGTGTTGTACACTTGTCAAATTTCAAAGTGTTTCACACAAGTGACTTAGGACCATTTGGGAGGTGATTTGGGTAGATTTGTTTTCATCACAATTATATGATGTTTGAAATTCTCGAAGTTAGTCACAGGTTTTTGGAGTGAGTGAGTTTTGCTTCATCAATTTATGCATAACAGGAGACCGAAGTGGGACAAAAATCAACCTTTGTTTGATTACTTGTACATAGTCCTTTAGGATTAGGAACTGTGAGGTTTGCGGTTTGAAGAACATGAAAAATTGTGTAAAGAAATCATAGTTCATTCAAATGTGTCTTGAAAATAAGTGTTGACTCGTGTGTTATTATTGAGTGACCTGCGTTAGACGTTTTGCACAATTTTTAGTTTTCAAAGTGTTTCACACTAGGTGACTGAGGACCATTTGGGAGATGACTTGGGTTGGTTTGTTTCTAGTATTCAATTATATAGTGTTGGAAATTCATGAAGTTAGTTATTGGTTTTTGGAGTGAGTTGGAGTTTTTCTTCATCTATTCATGCATAGGCGACCGAAGTGGGACAAACATCGACTTGTGTTTGGTTATTTGTACATGGTCTTTTGGGGTAAGGAACTTTAAGGTTTGGGGTTTGAACATGAACAAGTGTGCAAACAAGTCATAAGACATTCAAATGTGTTATAAAAATAAGTGTTGACTCATGTGTTATTATTGGGGACTTGCATCAAACATTTTGTACACTTGTCAGTTTTCAAAGTATTTCACACTCAGTGATTGAGGATCATTTGGGAGGTGAACTGGGTTGGTTTGTTTCCATTATGCAATTATATGGTGTTGTAAATTTGCGAAGTTAGTCACTGGTTTTTGGAGTGAGTTTGAATTTTCCTTCATCAATTCATGCATAACGGGTAATCGAATTAGGACGGACATCAACCTATGTTTGGTTACTTGTACATGGTCCTTTGGGGTAAGGAACTTTAAGGTTTAGGGTTTGAAGAACATGAACAAGTGTGCAAAGAAGCCATAGGTCATTCAAATGTGTCATGAAAATAAGTGTTGGCCCATTTGTTATTACTGGGTGACATAGGTTAGACATTTTGTACACTTGTGAGTTTTCAAAGTGTTTCACAGTGGGCAACTGAAAACCATTTAGGAAGTGATTTGGGTTGGTTTGTTTCCATCACTTAATTTTATAGTGGTGGAAAATTGCAAAGTTAGACAATGCTTTTTGGAGTGAGTGCTAGTTTTGTTTCATGGATTCATGCATAAACAATAACTTTTTAAGTGAGTTTTGTTGTTTGACATGTAAATATTATATTTCCTTATGTACTGCAATAAATTCTTTATAAAGTAAGGAAATATGAAGACATATGTTAGTAAATTTGATTCAATATAATTTCTACCAAATACAATTATAATACAATTTGAATTTTTTAATAATCCACTTCAATGATTAAGGAAACAAAAATTATATTAACCAAATAAAACTAAAAGACTACCAACTAAAAAGTACAAAAACTTTCTAATGCATTCCACGTCCTATAGTGTTCAATTGAACTATATTTATAAAGTGTTGAAACAAGAAAAATGTGCACCTAAACAACTGTCAAAAAATGACCCACATAATTGCAAGTAGTGAAAATACAAAAATATCCCTATATAAAATCTAAAAAAAAAAATTCTCTGTTGTAATATTTTGTGATTTATTCCAAATAGCTCCCAACTCCAAAATTCACATCCTAGCATTCTAATTGAAGCTCTTTGGGTTAGGATTCTGCTGTAACAAAAATAAACTCAAGCAAACATTTGCATAGGAATAATTTTGAAGGTAAAGACTCCAAGAGGTTGTTCACTAATCCCATCATTGATACTTCACCACCAAATACTCTAACTGATGTTTGCAATCTGTAATGTAATAATTAGCAATTTCAATTCACAATAGCTCCAAACATAGAAGGATTCTATTTTCTCACTAAATGAAAGACGTTTAAAAAGATTTCTTCACATATAACATTAACATATCATATCAACTAGGTCAAATTCTTTCTCAACATTAATAAGTAAACTAAAAAAGCCATGCATAAAACATAAAAAGATATGGTTGATATTGTTTCCATCTGGTCTTAAATTTAGAGATATTAGAAGTCCCTTCCCAAAAACTAGTGTGATCATGTTATTGATATCCTGCAATCTTTAGAGTAGCTTGAGCTGGCATGTTTACTCCAAGTTGCACCCTCAACTAGAGTAACAAAATGAGAACTCACTACATCTGTTACACATGTCACTACAACCCAAGACAACAAACCAGAACAATCATGACATCTGTAAAAAAGTGAGAAGCAGACTATGACATGTCCAACTAATGTAAAAAAGTGAGAACCAACATATGTTTTCTAGACACGAACTTGAGTTTCAACCTATGAGTACTTAAGAGATAAGATTGTCTTGTCAATCATGTCACACCGGTGTTTGTTATAACAATTGTTATTGGTCCTAATACCTCTCTTATTAATTAGTTGAAATATATCATATGTAATTTTCTACTTGTAGTACTTCCTAAGTATTTAGATTGAATATCAGAATCCGAATTACTTATTAAGATGAAAGAAAATCCATGTTATTGGTCCTAATACCTCTCTTATTAGTTAGTTGAAATGTATCATATGTAATTTTCTACTTGTAATACTTCCCAAGTATTTAGATTAAATATTAGAATTTGAATTACTTACTAAGATGGAAGAAATTCCATGTAAAGGTGTAGGCTAAGATTCCCTTGAAATTTCAACAAGGCAACCACCAAAATAGTATGTAGTGCATTGCACAAGAGAAAACAAATTGACAGGATCACAAAAACTACCTTGCAGTACCCGATAGTGGAAGATCAAATTTGCTATCACCCATGGAGTACACCCTCAATGTATTCCCTCTAATGTGAGGTTTAGGTGTCGTGTTGACTATGCTTGGTTCGTGGGAATTGGTTTGTGGGAAACTAATAGCAAGCCTTTGGGAAGAATCAAGTGTTCCTCTTCTTTAAGTACATATATAATGACAAAATCATACCCATAATATGTCAATTTACCAAGATTTATATACCAAAATATAGATTTGTTTTTCCTCATAAAGAAATTCATATACACTAGTGGAGTTACTTACAATCTCCAGAAGGTATATTCTCTTGATGTTGCATTCATTGACAATGTAGTAGGAAGGCCTTCATATTCTTTGGAGCTCGAAAATGTAACCCCAACAAAAGGCTTTAATTAATTATATGTTGTGACTCCATGGACTTGTAATCCAAAGATCACAATTTTAATGCAACATCTAAAATAACATAATTTAAGTCATGCACTCTAACTAGATTATTTGGAGGTTTTGGCCTAGATTCTTTCCATATTTGATCCACAAGATTTGAATTGTACAAGTAAACAAGCTCATGATCTTAGATATAACCCTTTGAAGTTTCTTTGCAACATGTGAAGTAAAAAGAAGTTGTCTCCTTAACATGATGGAAGAGAACGCCTTATTAGGAAAGGAAACCAGAAAAAAGAGAGGCATGTAAGCTCGAAGGAAGGGAAAAAAAATTTAATTGTTCAAGGTGAGTACAAATATAATTCAACATGGCATTCAGGATTAAATTATCAATTACAACTAATAAACTATGCTTTCTTTGAATAAAGAGTTCTCCATTATTGAATAAGAAAACACCACAAGAAATTCTCGATTTACCTATATATTATTACATACGGATTTTTATCTATACGTAAATTTAACATTATTTACGGATTTTATCTACAGATCTATTACATACGAATTTTACCTACAAAAAAATTTGTAGGTAATTACTTACGGATCCTAATCCGTAGCTAATTTGACATTACCTATAGATTTTACATACAAATTTGTTACCTATGGAAGCGCAAATAAAAGTTATATTTAAGTATTTAAAAGAGTGCATAAATAAGAAGACTTACAACAAAAAGTTGCAGAAGATATAAGAGTTCGTAGAAGATTGTTCAAAGCAAATTCAGAACAAAGTTTTCATTCAAAGATTTTTGCGACAAATTTTCCAAGAGACGAACTAGTAGAGAGGGGTTTCAAAAGATGATTCCTCCCTTTTTTTCTATCCTATTTATAGTATTACAATTAATTAAAGTGCAATAATTCACAATCTTCAAGAATTTTGTTTTTTCTTCCTTTGGACGCTTTACTCTGGAATTTTCACTGTTTTCTTTTAACGCTTTGAATAATAATTCAATTTGTTAATATTGTTAGCACCAAGGCTAAGCATGTGATTTGATGAAGTCAATATTGTGAGCACCAAGGTTTAGCATATGAAGCTGATGAAGACTGTCTCATGAAGAATCTGTTGGAACCAACCTGGACCAGAATTATTCAAGTGAAGACTTTGTGCCAACATGAAGATAGTTGGGTGTTTAGGTCTTGGTCCTTAGTTGGGTTTGTGTGTTGGTGATTGGCT
>Ga0209489_107565_pt1 | contig 15989 bp, 11 predicted proteins | sample SiratrowhiteBW_FD_187527 | JGI IMG/M metagenome (GOLD analysis project Ga0209489, IMG submission 187527) | Root nodule microbial communities of legume samples collected from California, USA - Siratro white BW (SPAdes) (version 2) | ecosystem: Host-associated > Plants > Roots > Nodule | place... | reverse complement strand
GCTTGGGCGAGGAGGATTTTCGCTCGGGCGAAATTATTTTCGCCCAAGCTAAAAAAAAAAAAACAATTCGTTATTCTTTTCTTTTCTTCTTATTTATTATTTCCTTCTTTTATTTGTCTTTCATGTATTAAATATTTTATTATTTGGAATATATATATATATTTTGTTTATTTATAAGAGTTGATTGCAAATACTATAGAATTTTTGGGTTGTTACATTTATGGTATTAGAGCAGTTTGTCCTTAAGAGGAACTGAGAGTAATGGGTTTGTTAGGCTTCTTTTGTGCATGTGGGTTTGAGATGATTGTTTTGAATGCCTATAAAAGTATTAAGAAAGAAAAAGATCTTGATAGAGTGGTGAGGGTGCATACTCATGACGAAATCAAGATGTATTTCTATCTTAATTCTTAATGTTTGAGTATATGTTAAGAGATAAGTTTTAGATGATGATGTATGTGTTATTTGATTTGTTTTGGATGTTTGGAAAATTTTGTTTGTGATTGTACTAAACAATATGGTTACTAGGTTATGATTGGTTGTAATATCCTTCTTTATGTGTCTAGAAAATGGCATGTAGGCCAATTAACCCTCCTCAATCTGCGGATATGCCCATTTTAGCTCGGGCAATAGAGATGATGGCAACAGCTTTACAACAACAAAGTGCTACTATGGCACAAGAACATCAGGCTGCCCTTCATCAATTAGAAAATGCTAGATTGGCAGCAGAAGCGACTCTTCTTCATCATCAGCACCATACCTGGAGTTTGGAGGATTTATTGAAACATAATCCACCAAAGTTCAATGGAGGAGGAAATCCAGATAAAGCAGATCAGTGGATGAGAGACATTGAAGGAATTTTTAAAGCCACCCAATGTCCTGAGGAGAGAAAATTATCTTGTGCTGTGTATATGCTTACAGAAGATGCTGAATTTTGGTAGAAAGGAATGAAGCAAATGATGGAAGGAAGAGGATAAAATGTTACCTGGGAAAGTTTCAAAGTAAGATTTTTGGAAGAATACTTTCCAGACAGTGTTAGAAATGCAAAAGAAATTGAGTTCATGCACCTAGAACAGGGAAACCTTTCAGTTACTGATTATGCTACTAGATTCAAACATCTTGCTAGGTTTAGTACTCAGATCATGACTGAAGATTGAAGGTGCAAAAAGTTTGAGTTTGGACTAAGACAAGAGCTTAAGGAGGTGGTAGTTCCATTGTCCATTAGAGAATTCCCTGCTCTAGGGGAAAAAGCAAAGGTGGTGGAAAGTTTGAAGAATAGTAGCAAAGTTGCTAAGCCACAGATGGTAGGAGGACCCTCCAAGAGTAGACCAAGGTATGAAGACAAGAAGAAACCTTACTCCAGGCCTCAATCCCTCAGTAGTGGAGGATTCAATCCTCAGCTACCACCTAATGTCAAATGTTTTAGGTGTGGTGGCCTGCATAGGATCAGATTTTGTCCTTATCCAACTCCGAACGTGACATGTGACAAATGCCACAAATATGGTCATGCAACAAAAGACTGTCGTGTTCGATTTGGAGTTCCAAGTTCTGGTGGAGTACCACAAGTACAACCGAATGACAACCAAAAACCCAGAGCAGCAGGAAGAGTTTTTGTTGTTAGTGGAGTTGAGGCATCTCAGCCTGATAGCCTAGTCAGAGGTATTTGCTTTATTCTGGGCACACAGTTGTCTGTTTTGTTTGATTCTGGAGCAACTCATTCATTTATCTCGGTTGATTGTGTTAAGAAGCTTAACTTGCCTGTTCGTGAGTTAGATGTTGAGTTGGTGGTATCCACACCAACAGAAGGTACTATAGTAACTTCATCTGTGTGCTGAGTGTCCAGTGATTATAAATGAACGGAAGTATAAGATCAATATGATCTGTATACACATGAAGGATTTGGAAGTTATATTAGGAATGGATTGGTTATCTGCTAACCATATCCTGATAGACTGCGGTCATAAGCAGTTGATTTTCGTTGAATTAAAAAGTATCCAAGTTGTTTCAACTCAACAAATTGAGAGAGAGGTACATGAGGGTGCAAAGTGTTTCATACTTTTTGCTTGTTCTGTGGATGATGATAAGACTTAGAAAAATATGGCGATAGTTCAAGAGTTTATGGATGTGTTTCCTGATGAGATTCCAGGACTTCCACCTAAAAGAGAAATAGAGTTTGCAATAGACATTATACCTAGAGTAGGACATGTGTCAATTACTCCATACCGAATGACACCAATCGAATTAGCTGAATTGAAGAAACAACTGGAAGATTTATTGGAGAAACAATTCATTCGACCTAGTGTTTCTCCATGGGGAGCTCCAGTACTATTAGTAAAGAAGAAAGATGGTTCATCTCGTCTATGCATAGATTATAGACAGTTGAACAAACTTACCATCAAGAATAAGTATCCTCTTCCAAGAGTAGATGACCTGTTGGACCAACTACATGGGGTAGTTATCTTTTCAAAGATAGACTTGCATTCAGGTTACCATCAGATCTTAGTTAAAGCTGAAGATGTTCAAAAGACTGCTTTCAGATCAAGATATGGCCATTATGAATTCTTGGTTATGCCTTTTGGAGTGACCAATGCCCCAGCTATCTTCATGGATTACATGAATCGAATCTTCAGGCCGTTTCTTGATAAGTTTGTGATGGTATTCATAGATGATATCCTGATATATTCTAATTCAATAGAAGAACATGAAGAGCATCTCAGAATTGTTCTGAACATTTTGAGAAAAGCAGTTGTATGCTAAACTTTCAAAATGCGAGTCCTGGATGTCTGAAATACAGTTTTTAGGACATGTTATCTCTGCTCAAGGAATCTCAGTGGATCCTTCTAAAGTGGAGGTTGTACTTCAATGGGAAGGTCCTAAAACTGTTATAGAAATTAGAAGTTTTGTGGGACTAGCAGAATATTACAGGAGTTTTATAGAAGGTTTTTCTAAGATAGTTGCTCCTTTGACTAAACTGACCAGAAAGGATCACCCTTTTACATGGACAAAGCAATGTGAGAAGAGTTTTGAAGAGTTAAAGAGAAGGTTAACTAATGCCCCTGTTTTGACAATCCCTGATATAAATCAATCTTTCGATGTTTTTTGTGATGCTTCCTATTAGGGATTGGGTTGTGTGTTGATGTAGAATAAGAAGGTTGTTGTTTATGCTTCTCGACAGCTGAAGGTGCACGAAAGGAATTACCCAACTCATGACTTGGAACTGGCAGCAGTTGTTTTTGCCTTAAAAATCTGGAGGCATTATCTTTATGGAGCTAGTTTTAAAGTATTCAGTGATCATAAAAGCTTGAGGTATTTATTTGATCAAAAAGAGCTTAATATGCGGTAGAGGAGATGGATTGAATTCTTAAAAGACTATGATTTCCAACTTATGTATCATCTTGGAAAAGCAATTGTTGTTGTTGATGCTTTGAGCCGTAAGAGAATACAAATGTCATCACTCATGATGAAAGAGCAGGAATTAATTGAATATTTCAGGAATTTGAATTTGGAGGTTTCTATATCTTCAAACTTCATTAGTTGTAATGTGCTTGTTATAACTAATGAGTTTTTGAAGATGGTGAAGGAGAAGCAATTGGAGGATTTGAAATTGAAGAACATCTTGAATCTTTTGGGCACAGATAAAGCTAAGGATTTCTCTTTGGGAGCAGATGATATTTTGAGGTTTCAAAAGAGAATATGTATACCAGAAGACCATGAGTTAAAACAGATAATTTTATCTGAAGGTCACAAAAGCAAGCTCAGTTTACATCCAGGTATGACCAAAATGTATCAAGATCTCAAGAAGTCTTATTAGTGGCCTGGTATGAAAAGTGATGTAGCCAAGTTTGTTACCGCTTGTCTTACTTGTCAAAAATCCAAGGTTGAACATCAGCGACCTGGAGGCATGCTAACTCAATTGGACATCCCAGTGTGGAAGTGGGATAGTATCTCTATGGATTTTGTGACCCACTTACCTCGTACTTTGAGGAAGCATGATTCTATATGGGTCATTGTAGATAGGTTGACGAAGACTGCACAATTTTTACCAATCGATTTGAGAATATCTACGCAGAAGTTGGCACAGACTTATATAAACAAGATAGTTAGATTGCATGGTGTCCCTTCAAGTATAGTATCAGACAGAGATCCTAGATTCACCTCTAAATTCTGGCAAACACTTCAAGAAGCTTTAGGAACCAAACTCAGGCTCAGTTCAGCATACCATCCTCAAACTGATGGACAATCAGGGAGAACTATCCAGTCCTTAGAGGATTTATTGAGGACTTATGTGTTAGATCATTTGGGCAGTTGGGATGAGATTCTACCTCTAGTGGAGTTCACCTACAATAACAGTTACCAGGCAAGCATTAGAATGGCTCCTTTTGAAGCATTGTATGGTAGAAAGTGTAGAACACCTCTATGTTGGTTTCAAGATGGTGAGAGTATGTTGATACAACAAACCAATGAGAAGGTTAAGAAAATTCAAGAAAGATTAAAAACCTCTCTGAGCAGGCAGAAGTCCTATGCAGATCAAAGGAGAAGACCTCTACAATTTTCTGCAGGTGATCAGGTCTTTCTTAGAGTTACACCATTCACTAGTGTAGGAAGAGCGATCAGATCAAAGAAATTGACTCCGAAGTTTATAGGACCTTACCAGATCCTTAGAAGGATAGGTCCTGTTGCGTATGAACTTGCTTTGCCAACTTCATTAGCCAATATTCACAACATTTTCCATGTGTCTCAGCTAAGGAAATACGTACCTGATCCAAGTCACATTCTAGAATCAGATTCAGTCCAAGTCAAGGAGAATCTTTCCTTTGATGTGAGGCCAATCAAGATCATAGATTCTCAGAAGAAACAATTACGTGGAAAAGATATACTTATGGTCAAAGTCTTGTGGGATCTCACTTCTGGTGATTCCACTTGGGAAATAGAAGAAGATATCCGAACAGCGTGTCCTAATCTTTTTCTTGGTAAGCTAAATTTTCGAGGACGAAAATTTTTGTAGTTGGGGATAATGTAACCCCCACCTCCCATAGTGGATAAGAACAAGAAGAAAAAGCAACCCCTTTTTCATTTTCTCTCTCTCCTACCTTTCAACCTCCATAGTTCTCTCCTCCTTCTCTCTTGATTTTTACCCTTCATATTCCATCTATTTCAGATTCTGATCAAGTCCTACAGTAGCTGAGGATCTTAGGATCATTTTAAATCGATCAGAATCTCAGACATAGTAAGTTCATATTTGCTCTAAAGATCTCTTATTCTCGATTTTTCGTTAAGTTTTCATCGGCAATATTGATGGGAACAGTTGAGAAAAGTGTTCCTCTCAACTTAATTAAGGTAATACTAAACGTTGGTGTTATTTGGAAAACATGTTCTAGATCCCTAAAGTTGGATCGGGGTTATTGCCTGACCGAGGAATTGGTAGGGGATCGGTGTCTGAGGTAAGGGAAGCTAGTAACTTATTTTTATACTAGTTAGTTACTTTAGATAGACCTATAGGACAAAAGATTTGAATATGTGATTATCAGTGCTCAAGTCTTTCTAGCAGGTCTGACTGGTCCTTGAGCACTAAATGAATTTGATTGTTTGTTTTGACTTAGTGTGATTAACTTAACTGTTTTGAGTAATTAAGTATTGTTTTGATGACGGAAAGATACTTGCATAATGATTTGTAGACTGAATGAGTATTGATGTGAATGGTGAATTGATGTCATACATTTGGGATGATGTATGAGTTATGCTCGTTCGTGTACATTAAGTATAACACGCCTATGTTTAACAGAGATCCTTTAGCTTCACTGATGATCTAAGTCACATAGACTAAGATATCAGGTGGTGAGAAAATGTGAGGGAGTTCATACATACCGGGACCACTGGTGAGACTCGGTATTGGATGTTTGAGCTTACTCTGATCCTTTCTCTTAGATTCGAATGGCAGTCTAAGTCTTGGGTATTGGATTAGTCCTTTCTCTTAGATTCGCAGGTAATCTAAGTCTTGGGTATTGGATTAGTCTTTTCTTTTAGACTCGCTAAATCTATGTCTTGGGTATTGGATTAGATGTTAGTCTCTGGTAGGGGCATACTTAATGGGTCTTCAGGAAGATGATGGGTTTATGTATTGATGTGGTCCATGTGAAACCTTTATGTATGATGTTTGACATGAGTACTTGAAATGAAAACTGAAAACTTGCATTGAAACTTGATATGCTAGACTTTAAAGAAATTCTTATGACTAAGATACTCTGTTCTATTTGCATGTAGTTAGTATGTTATAAACTTTTAAGTTTACTAGCTAACCCTTGTTTTTCATGTTGTTGTATGAACTGCGATGACTGTACTATGTACACAAGCAGGTGCAGATGCAGGTCGTGAAGGACCTTAAAGATGATATGCTCTTAAGCTGATGTTCCTTTTGTCTTGTATATACTTGTATATATGTTTTGATGTAGTTAAAGACTTGATGACCTTGGATTGATCACTCTTTTTGTCATGTAGATAGTCGTAGTTAAGTTTGATGTACTTGAATACTTTATGTAGTACTCTGAACCTTAAATGGGTGGTAATACTTAGCAAACAAAAATTCGTTTAATTGAGAATATTTTTAGATACACTCGCTCAAGCAGAAGAATCTCGCCCAAGCGACTTTTGCAGAAAAGTTCACTCTGCAAGTCTCGCCCGAGCGAGATAAAGCTCGCCTGAGCGAGCCCTTCGTAAACAAAATAAGATGCTCTCTGGAGTATTTTCGTCCAGGCGAGAGTGCTTTCGCTCAGGCAAAAATTAGGAGTGCTCTCTGGACTGTTTTCGCTCAAGCGACTTATTTCTAGCTTGGGCGAGGAGGATTTTCGCTCAGGCGAAATTATTTTCGCCAAAGCTAAAAAAAAATTAATTTTTTTTTTGTTCTTCTTTTCTTTTCTTCTTATTTATTCTTTCATTCTTTTATTTATTTTTGATGTATTAAATATTTTATAATTTGAAATATATATATTTTGTTTATTTATAAGAGTTCATTGCAAATATTATAGAATTTTTAGGTTGTTACATCAAACATAAAAATGTGAATTTAATTATTTTTCTCTAAAAGTTGATAATATTTTTTAATGTTTAAGAAAAAATAAATTTCTACATTTTTTTTATCTTTAAGAACCAAATTCATCAATAATTATATATAATTACTATAATTATTAGTTACTTCTAATAGAATCATATAAATTTGCATATAAAGTAAAAGCCATTAAAGGTCATATACTACATCAACCTTTACGAGTAACAAAACCATTCACAAAATTTATATTATTGTTAAGTGATATAAACAAGACATTTCAGAAAAAAAAAAAAAAAACATGTGTGTACTACCAATTAACCTTTATATATATTATTATATAAAAAAAGTTTGTAATTATTTTTTATGTTATTTTCTAGTTAGATAATTTTATATTTAATAAATAAATATAATTTTCTCATTAAATAAAATATGTTCTGCAAGGTCTTCTCGTATAAAAGTTTTTTTTATATCCTGTTGCTTGGACTTATTTTTATTTTTTGTCTATCCTTTATTATCTTCATTGTATATGGTTGTGACACCCTTGTACCAATTTATATAGAAGTTATTGATAAAAAATTGTAATTACATATAAAGATTTGTATACCAAATTAGTTAAAATGAATTAATGTTAAATTTATTTGCAATAGATATTAAAACACGTCACAATACTTTAGGAAGGAATTTAAATGATCAAACAAATTGAAAAACAACTCCAATAGAAAAAAAAATCCCTAACACTTAATTGATATATTCCTCATTATGGTATTATTATTATTATTAAACTAATTTGTAATAATATCCATCTCAATTAAGTTCATTATAATGCTTAAAATTAAATTTATATAATGAAAATCTTTCATAACATTCATCAATTAAATATATTTCCAAATATAATGCTTAAAATTAATTTTACTATATATTTGTGAGATATTAGTTTCACATTTATTTTATATCATATATATTTATTAACTAATCCATTATAATATAATATAATATAATAATAATAATAACAACATTGTAATTTTAAATTTTTATATTATATTATTAATTAGAAATTTATTTTTATTTCTATTAATAATCACAAACAATAGTTAATATTGATCAGTTTAATTTATATAAAACAAAGTATGACTAAAAATCAATGAAGTAACAATGTTTTTAGTCAAATAAGCAAGTTAGTGAAATAAGCAAATTCAAACACATAAAACGGGATGAAAATAGGTAGGAACGCATACTTTTATACCGGTTCAATTCAACAGAATCTATTATCAGTTTCATTCAAACTTTATCTGAATTTTGCACCATCTTCTTAAATTATTTAGTTATAATTTTTAATAATTTAATGATTTCTAATTCAGTTTTTATATATTACAAATTTTTATTTTAAATTTTAATGATAATTAATTACAATGTAATCATGCCAATGTTAGAAAATAAAATCATGTTAGTTACAAAAATTTAACATCTCAAATATGTCATTAATTTAAAATTCCATCTATCACTGTTAACACATGAAAACTTCGCCGATGTGAAAAAAAAAACATAAATAAATTTAACCAAAATTCATGAAAAAACCCAATTTTTAAATCACTAAATTCAAAAATACTTAAACTATTTATGAAAAAATTAAACCTCACATAACCAATTATAATATGCAAATTCAGTTAAGTTATATATACAAATAACTATTATAATATACAAATGAATACCTCAAACCCTAAACATAACTATCATATGTAACTTGTCAAATAAAAAAAAAAAAAACTATTATATGAATTTTTATAAACCATATGTGAACATAAAACATATTTTCAATCCAATACTAAATGATTTTTATTTTATATCAACATGATTTACTTTTATTTCTTATATTATGTTTTACTATGTTATTAAAAAATTTGTCTATTATAATCAATTCAAACAATAACATTGTACTAATAAATACAAATTATTATCATCAATTTATTTAGTGTTATACTCTTATTTTATCATATTATTAATATTCAAACATTATATTTATTTATGTATATTTATAAATATAGATGAAGTTATAAGTATAAATTAAAATCAAATATTATAACATGTATATCAATAATTCTTCAATTAACTTAACTATGTTATGTAAATATCAAAAAAGTTACTTTGAATTGCTTCTATTCGTAATTAGGTACAATGACTTATTTTATAAAACATCTTATATGTCATATAATTAACTATGTCATATAATAACCAACATTTTATCATATCATATAATAACTAACATTTGACCGTAATCAAACATATTTACATAATCACATGTAATACACATAATATATAACATACATATAACCAATGAAGTACAACAATCATTTATCATTGTTGCATTTTCTTTTTCACTATTCTCACAATACTAATGAAACTACTTTGAATTTTTTATAAATTCATTTATAGTCTAAAAAAATTTCATACATTTTTAAACAATTTTTTTTACATAATTTTCTATCTACAAATTTAATTCACTTTAAAATAAAAATAAAATTTTATGAAATAGTTCACCTACTTCAATGAATGTACATGTACACTAGTAGAAAAAAGACATTTAATCGCGGTTATATAAGACTTACAAGTGCAGTTCCAGAACCGTGATAGATGTAACCGTGATAAAAAGTACTAAAGATACAATCGCGGTTTTACAATCGGGATGGAAAGTATAACATACCACTGCGATTCTTTAACAACTGCGTTAAGAAATGCTCATATTGTGCAAGAATGACATTGTCATTGCACATACCAACGCGATTGTAGAGAAAACCGCACTGGTATGTGCAATTTTTTTTAAAAATGGCAGTAGCTATTCGCTGCTGCCCACCAAAATTCAAAAGCCAATCTGCTACCCAAAACCAAAATTCAAAAGCAAATATCCCTAATCTCTTTAGATCTAAATTCAAAACATACTCAATTCAAAATTCAATTTTTACACAGTATGCTTCACAGTTTTTGTGTGTTTATGGTGATCAGAGTTGTCTGTTTGGGGAACAGGACTTTTGGAACTTTGGTTTGTATTTCCTAGACGATCGGTTTGTTGATTAACTTTCATTATCAACCTTCTAGTTGAATCATCAATCCTTTTCATTCCATAGTTGTGCAAAGGTTCTGCAATTTGGCGGATCAACACAAAATCCACGCATGTCTGTTAGTCAAAAATCAGAAAGCAACCAATCAAGAAAGGAAGATGGTTAAAACTTTTTTTTTTTTCAAACAAAGGATAAGAAGAACTGAAAAAAAGTGAAAAAATAATCAAATTAAGACAACTCATTCCAAAAGATGTAATTTTTTAACCAGTAAAATCACATTTGGCTACATGTCACTGCTCATATATGAATTGTCTCAACTAAAGAAGACTTCTAAAGTATTACTGAGAGGACCACAATGCATACGCCTCTATGACATAGTAAGACATCTTGCTACGAAGTGAAACAAGGCATTAGATTTCGTGATAAGCAAACAAATAAGTTGTACTCTAAGAATTTAGACTTGCAACGTGGGATTTCTCAATAAAATGATACTGAATAAACTAACAAATCACTACTTTCACCATTTCACGCATCAAGTGCCATATTGAGGATTGTTTGGATAAAATTCATAAAACATTTTATATAAGGTCTTAACGAATAAGTAGTTATTGTGTAAACAACGATGTTCCACTTTATTCCTTAAACATTGCTTTTAGGTTAGCAACCCACTCTTCAATTCAAATATCAATTTGTAACGACTCATCATAAAATTTGACATGAAAACTTTACAATTTTAGATGTTACAATCGCAAAGAACTGCACACACATTCTCTACAATAGGTAACAATTAAAGTTGAAAACGACAAAGAAGTATTCAAAACACAGCAAGCGTACCTTTAGACGAATGGGGAAGATGAAGCAGCGGTTCATACATATAATCATCATTCCTAATCAACAAATCAACAAAAACAATAATTTCAAAGCAATCCTAAACTAAAGCCTTGCTCCACGACTTGCAATCAAATCCCTAAAGTAACTAACCATACAGACATAGATCATTGTGATTCTCTCGCTACAAAAAAGTATTTCAAAAAAGGCAAATATAAACTCTGAATCCAAGCTCGTCTTAGCAACAATTCAAAGGTTTAGGAGTGAAATGAAAGGGAAAAGAAAGCGTGATGAGAAACTAAGTGCAGAGCATAATGTTGCATACGAAAGGAGTGTTGCGAGTAAAGCAAACCTGAAGCGAAGGTAAAATCTTATTTTTCTGTTTGTACAACCGCATCAAAAGATAACAAGTGCGATTGAGATTGGGAAATGATGAGAAGGAAAATAGAAAGCGAAAGGTGAGATTGAGAAGGAAAAAAACCTGTTTCTGGAACATAGGAGAATCATCGAGCTTGACGAAGGCCGATGTCATTGATGCGTTGGTTGGTGTGGCGAAGGTGGCTCAAGCGATGGCACTATGCGATGACGAGATGCGGAAGAGGGAAGAAGATGAAAGCGAGAGACTAAGGAAGAGATAAATGCGCAAAAGCCCTAAAATAGGGGATACGAGCGCGGTTGTTAGTGGGAACCGCGTTTGTATCTCCCTGCAAAATAATTTAAAAATTATTTTGCAGATACCAGCACAGTTGTTTAAACAATCGCAATGGTATCTTCCTACAATTTTTGAATTTTAAATATTTGTGTGCCTTACCATCACGGTTCTCGCTCCAACCGCGGTGGTATCTCTTGTAACGATTAATACAATTGCGGTTGTTGTGTACAACTGCGATGGTATGGTTGTATTTAATTTCAAAAATGTCACCGCATTTTTTTTTAATTGTGGTTCCCTTTTAACCTCGATGATATCCTGTCGTGAAATGTGTTTTTTCTACTAGTTGTAGAAACCATTTTATTCAAAATGAATGCAATTAAATTCCAAACTTTAAATATGGGTTGTCAGTGTAACATCACCCAATTAAAATTAACATAATTAAAATTAAAAAAAAATAACATTTTTTTGTGTTGATCTCCATGTTCACTCCTTTCTAACCCTATTTCAAATAAAGAGTATGTCATGCTACCCTAATTAAGACAATTTTGCTACTCTGCACCCATTTCAAATGAACACTTATGTTCTCTACACCCATTTTAAATGAATAATATCTTATGTTGCTATGCATATTCACTCCTCCTTCATTGGGTTTCATTTCAAATCCAATCGAACTAAAACTAAATTAAATTAATTAAGGCACTTTTTAACCATCTCTTCATTTTTTTCTTCTTACCAAATTCTAAAACTCAATCACATACCTAGAGTCATTAGAGCATTACTAGAATACTTTCTTTTATTTCTCTTATTTATTTGTTTTTTGAAAAATATTATAACATACATTTGGAAGAATATACATATTCATACCATTATCATAAGTAACTAATACACATACTACATTGTATTTTAACAAATTAGGTATTATTTAACATGTTATATCTTATATTTACTCATATTTTATGCTTCAACTATCATTTATTTATATTTTATTATTCAACTATCATTTATTTATATTTTATGATTAAACTATCATTTAATTAAATTTCAAAAGTTATGATCAAATATTTTTTAATTTATTTCATCAAATTATTAATAAATAATCATAATAATTTTTCATCACTTATTTATTTGCTACATTACTTTGATCTTATTGTAATTCTTTTAATATTTTTATGTTGTTCTTTTGTATTAATTATACTACAAAATACTAAACAAAATTTAATATATATAATTAAAATCATAATTTTTTCTAATTATTTAACAACAAATTTCATAACTACCTTTGAACTTATTCTTTTATTTGCAAACTTACACTTATCTTACAATATTCCATTACTTTTACATTTTACTAATTTAATAATAATACTCTTATTTCATGTTATATTTTTTAAACTTTATTTTTTTTTTAAATTCAATTTAATTTCAACTACATTTTTAATGTTTTTCGCTATTTCAACAATACACAAACATAAGACAATTTAAAAAAGAAAAAAAAAATTTAAGGTAGCGTGGGCTAGGCCAACACAAAATTTAGCATGGATCGTTGCACTCAATTTTTTTTTAAATTGCGTTGGCCAAATCCAAGTAATTTATTTTCTTTTTAAAAAAAATGTTGCGACGATTGTTGCGTGAATTAAATTGAGGCTTTAATTTTGACTCCAACAACCCTCGCTTCGGTCGACATTTTTTGTGTGGGTCATTTAGCCCACGTAAAAAATTTGACACCATTCGAACATTTTTTGTAATGAAAGAAATCATGTAATATAATAAAAAAATTATATATATTTTAATTTAACGAAAACAATTTTGTCTCAATAAATTTGGTTAAATATGATTAGTCAATGTTGTTATCTTTTTAAATTTGTCAGTTTGACTCTCAAACATAAAAATGTGAATTTAATTATTTTTCTATAAAAGTTGATAATATTTTTTAATGTTTAAGAAAAAATAAATTTCTACATATTTTTTTTAACTTTAAGAATCAAATTCATCAATAATTACATATAATTACTATAATTATTAGTTACTTTTAATAGATGTTATAACTTTGCATGTAAAAGCCATTAAAGGTCATATACTATATCAACCATTAGGAGTAACAACACCTTTCACAAAATTTATATTGTTGTTAAGTGATATAATCAAGACGTTTGAGAAAAAAAAAAAACATTTGCATACTACCATTTGACCTTTAATAAATAAATATAATTTTCTCATTAAATAAAATATGTTCTCAATATTATTTGGTGTAAGGTATTTTCATATAAAAGTTTATTTTATATCCTGTTGCTTGGACTTATTCTTATTTTTTGACTATCCTTTGTTATCTTCATTATATATGGTTGTGACACCCTTTACTAATTATATGGAAGTTATTGATAATGAAAATGTAATTACATATGAAGATTTGTATACCAAATTAGTTAAAATGATTTAATGCTAAATTTATTTGCAATAGATGTTAAAACACATCACAATACTTTAAGATGGAATTTAAATGGTCAAACACATTGAAAAACAACCTCAATAGAAATAAATCCCGACACTTAATTGATACGTATTATTATTACTATTAGATTAATTTATAATAATATCCATCTCAATTAAATTCATTATAATGCTTAAAATTAAATTTATTTAATGAAAATCTTTTGATAACAATCATTATTTAAATATATTTCTAAATATAATGCTTAAAATTATAATGGGATGAAAATAGGCAGAGGCATATTTTTATACCGGTTCAATTCAACTAAATCTATGATCAGTTCCATTCAAACTTTATCTGAATTTTGCACCATCTTCTTAAATTATTCAGAGATATTTGTATTAATAATTTAATGATTTCTAATTCAATTTTTAAATATTACAAATTTTTATTTTAAATTTTAATGATAATTAACTACAATGTAATTTTTTCCCTTTATTTATATATTTGATGAAATTATTTAATAGCAAGTTATATTAACAATTATATTATAAGAATTATTGATGGTTGATTTAAGTATTCACATTATTTTAAAAAACCCAAACTCAACTCATAATATAAATATATTGTAATTATCGTTTAAATTTTAGTCATTATTAAATATTTATTTCTATCCTTTTTTTTCTTTACTTTGCTCAAAAACAAATGTCATCAATCAATCTCTATAAAAATTAATTCCAACCCACAACCAGTTTTGCAATAATTAAATAGTAAAGTGTAAAAACAACATATAAAAAGTTTTAATTAGGATAAAAATTCGGAATTTGTATTGTTTATTCAAAGTCATCATCTCCAAATGAATTTTGATTGATAGATTTGTCACTGTTTGTGACACAAGCAATGGCATATACCAGTGACTGGATCACAATACTGTTTATCACATGGTGGTGCACAAACAAATCAACAATCAAAAGCTGTTTTACATTTTGCTGGCTTATCATCTACTGGCTTATCTAGTGGCTTATAATCACCCAAGAATGCAAACCCTATAAAAACAGATGCCAATGTTAGCAAATAAAATCATCTTAGCTACAAAAATTTAACATCTCAAATATGTTATTACCTTAAAATTCCATCAATCACTATTAACACACGAAAACTTCCCCGATAAAAAAAAAAACATGAAAACTTCACGAAAACAGACAAAAAACATAAATAAATTTAACCAAAATTCATGAAAAAACACAATTTTTAAATCACTAAATTCAAAAATACTTAAACTATTCATGAAAAAGTTAAACCTCACATAAACAATTGATGAAGTTAAACCTCACATCTTCAACGACGATAATAATATTCAAAAAAGCAACAGTACAGAAATATAGAGATAAAAGATGATATAAGTGAGGATAATTGAGTTATTTACTATATTCATTTAAAAATATTTCAGACTTTTCACAATTTTTTATGAAGGTGCAAGAAAAAAACTGTGCAGGTGGAAGACGAAGCCGTCACATTCACATGCTATAAAAATGATTTATCAAATGAAAAGAAAAAAAATCAAACAACTTACCATTGCAAGCTATCAAAGCAAAAAGAACTGCTACCAAAGCAACCTTCGCTAGAGCCATCCTTATTTTGCTTTACTACCTCTTAAGTATATTTTGTTGCTTCTTTTATTTAAGAATTCAACTGATAGACATATTTATAGGTAGAGAATGAGGTTATATGTTATGTTAGAGTGACAATTGAATCTCATGTATCTTTGTCAAAATTAGAAAAAAAAATATATTTTAAATGTCCTTAGATGTTGGTTTCAAACCTTTTTTTTATATAACACTTTTATTTTATATTAAAGGAATATCCGATCATTTAAAACATATTAATTAATTTTGAAATATTCATTCAATAAATCTTACATGGTTTATATTTAATAAATTAATTAAAATTGTATAAAAAAATATATTCATTTTGTATTTCTGAAAATCAGGG
>Ga0209489_107561_pt1 | contig 15999 bp, 7 predicted proteins | sample SiratrowhiteBW_FD_187527 | JGI IMG/M metagenome (GOLD analysis project Ga0209489, IMG submission 187527) | Root nodule microbial communities of legume samples collected from California, USA - Siratro white BW (SPAdes) (version 2) | ecosystem: Host-associated > Plants > Roots > Nodule | place: USA... | reverse complement strand
AACAGCATATCTGAAAAAAAAAAAAACACAAACACCAAGAAATCCTTAAAATGTTAATTGCCAAATTGAAACTACATACACTAGAAGGAAAAGGGTATGTAACTAGCATGTTGGACCCTTGAATTCATAAAGAGAGAAAGTAGTACCTTTCTTTTGCATCTGCCATACCCATGGTTGTTGTTGAATCTGGATGAATTGGATGGAGAAAGAGGAGGATAATATTTAAAGTGGAAGATTGCTATAAAATAATGTAAGCTCAATTTTCTAAATATGAAATAAAAAAGTTTCGGCCGTATTATATAGTCATGTGGGTTGGAACATATTTTAGTATCTGTGTTAAATATTACTTTGACCTTTTGTCAGTGATGTGATATTGTCTATATCATAAATTGTTATCCATCTCTTCTGGAAGTTTGCCAAAAAAGTAAAAAAATTAATGCTTATTTTATCTCTTCTGGGTTCTTTTAAAGCACCATACTTCATACCACAATTTGCTCATCTAGAAAAAGTTGAAAAAATTGAGTATAATGACAGAAGAAGAAGAAGAAGTGATGGAGACAATGGACACAGATCAAATCTGCAAAATCGCTTGAGCTGTTTACCTAACAAAACAGTAATTGCACACCACAAACGACTTTTATTCTTGATTGACTTTGAGTCCTCTGTTAATTATTATTTACTCTGTGTTTGTCAGTAACAGAAAAACGGCAGAGAGAAAGAAGAACTACAAAAAGGTAAGATTTTGAAATTAAAATAGCATTTAGAGTTTACTTGACCTGAATTCAGAATATGTTAAAAGGGAAAAAGAAGTTAACTTTGATTAAAAAAAAGCTTAATTAAATTTAATTCTCTTTTATATTTAGATATTTAAAAAAAACTATAACTCTTATAAGTTTTTTTCTTTCATTTAATTAGATCTCGTGTTTTTTCAAACTTAAATATTGTCAAGCAACATGGAAGAGAGATCACATTTAATATTAATAGAATCACATTGAATTACATGTATTCATTAGATTACTCGAGCAATCAGGTTCATTGTTTATCAGAATTTAGTGATTTAAGCAAGAAATTTATGAAAATAATTTTTCCTTTAAGAATTGATCACTCCCTAAAGAATAATCACTCAAGATAAATCAGTTATAATAATTAATTTCCACTCAGATGAAAACTTCAAGTGATAGTAATTGAACACTTAAGCGACTGTATTCAGATCTATACTAATTTTCTTTAGGCTTTGAAAGAATGATGCCTATGTCACATTAGTAAGTTAAGTGGTTCTCTTGTAGTGAAGTTACGTTTCTTATGATTAAATGATGGATATATTTGAGATGTAAATTATGTAACTTAGGTTGAAAATGGAGTATTATATGAAATGCTATTATAATTATAATGTTGAGTATTGAAACTTGTCACTAACAAGAGATATCATAATTTCAACATAGACTAAATCAAATAAATTATAAAATTAGGTGGTAAGACACTAAAAAAGTTTTTTAAATTATATTTTAGTTGTGTATTAGTTTCTTGTTGGTATCTTATTCAACATCAATATTCTAGAAGGTATTTTAGTACCTTAGACATTTGTGGATGTTAAAAATATGTATATAATTCCTACATATTTGAAAAGACTAAAACATAAACTTGATGTCCTGTCTTTTTATGAATATTGAAAATACAGATATAATTTTCCCTTTGCTAATTGATTGTTATAAATTTAACCAACACGAGAATATATGAAATTTAATTACATATGATAATTTAGAATCAACTTTAAAGGTTCGAAAATGTTTTATTGTTTCTATTTTGGAAATCTTTGAACATGTATATAATTTATAATTTATTGTAAATACCCTGTGGTTTGAATAATTGTATAATATAGGATATGGAATGTTGCACCATATAGAAATAATATTCACTATTATATTTTACAAATCAAATATGAAGGGTTGTTTAATTTATTTTGTATGTTTCGAGAACCAAACATTTCATTGAACAGGTCAAACAGACCAGTTTAAGATTTGCAGGTGAAACAGTGGTTAAATTATTGAATTGGTCTTAATAAAGTAATATTAATAATTAAAATACATATAAAATAATATTATAAAAAATATAATATCATATTTTAATAATATTAAAAACTAAAAATATCACATTTCATACATTTTTTCACATTCAAAATACACTTAAAAAAACAAATATTTCATAATATTTAAGTTTAAGATTTTAACAATACATAATAATATTATTTAAAAATAAAATGTTTCTTAGAAAAAAGATAAGCATTTTACTTTTTTACTTTTATGAAAAATTAAAATATGTCAATAATAGTTAAAAAATATTTTTCGTTAAACTGCTGTATATTGATATTTGTCCCATTTTTACCAATTTTTTTGACTTTTAATTAGTTAAAAAAAAAAATAGACTGGTTATCTCGAGGTCTGTTGTACAGTTTAAATAGATGAAACACTATACTTTTTTACAGATTTTTCGATTAAATTTGTTGGTTGTTATAATATAGATCTTTTTATCTTATTTTTATTTTAAATAAGAAACTTTTTTTAACATTTGATCTCATTAATTCCTAATTGCGCACCTGATTTAATTTTGTTCTATTTTCTTAAGTACGAAGTTATGCATTCTTAATAGTGACATCAATAATAATTACGAATTAGATTAGCATACTTTATTATGATAGGAAAGTACTTTTTAAAGTTTATTTATGAGCTGTTATATTGGACCTTTATAACTAAAGAAAAAATAGATTATATTGTATTTGTTATCAATTTTTCTCTGTTTCAAATTCGATTTGCTTTTGAAGTATTAGTTCATTGTAAATCCTAACCTAAATCTTTGTTTGATGAGTTTTTTTTATGGTTTATCTTGGTTTTCTTATTTCGTTATTCAATTTTAAGTCCTTCACATCAATCTATTATCTTAGATAAATATTTGTACTTTAACTTTATTTTTTTTAATTGTAATTCGAATACTAAGTTTTAGTAAAATTTATATTGCACGAGATTATAAATAAAGATTTCACCCACTATTAATTTCGTTGTTATTAATTATAAAATCGTTAGATAGACTGAAATTGATTATCAATGAAAATAATAAGAATTCGATTAGAATGTTTTATTATAATGATAAGATAATTTTTATTTGTTATCTTGTGTCTTATATAATGCATTTGCCCATTTAGCATGTGCTTAGTTTACAATGATTAGTATGAGATATTATTTATATTACTTTTCTAGATACGTAGCTTACATTCGAAAGAATAAAATAGTATGCCATAATCATTTATGATAATATATTCATATCATCACAACTAATTTTAATTCATTATATTATATTTGTACCCTAAAAAATAAACTCTAATTATTATTATTACCAACTTGTTTTTATTATTATTCTCATCATCATTAAATTACTAATTTAACTTTTCATACTTTGAACTAGGGTAGTATTGACAGGGTCTTCCCTCAAAACATTGATTTTAAACTTACTTGAAAATAAATCATTGTTTTGAAATGAAAAGTTATCATATATTATGCAATAAAGTTACCCTAATTTTAGTGATTTTCAAAACTTTTTCCCCACCAACATGCATCCAATTATACCTAAATGTATATGCACCAAAATCAACTTAAAAGGTAGTTTTTTTCTAACTACTCTGCAGCAGGTCAAAGAAAAACACAATTACAACTTTGGGATTATGGCACAATTGAAAGGTTCAAATATTTTAAAATACTAAATCCCTATTCAATTAATGGCTAAAATCCTATTTACGACATAATAATCTTAATAAATTTGTTATAAAAGTAGTCAAACATAAAAAAAATAAAAAAATAAAAAAACTTCATTATCAGTGGCACACTAGTGCTTAATTACGGTGCAAAACTTTCAAGGTTGTTCCAACTAATTAAATGTGCATGCAATTTCACAACCCATTTGTGGAAATTAGTCAAAAAGAGAGAATGATAATTGTCTTGTCTTCTTTTCAAAATTTTACCTTTTGATTTAATAATAAAGTGTGGTTGATTTAATGTTTCAAATAACTATTTATACTTTCAATGCTTTTTTCATTTACTTTTAATTTTTTAAAATTAAAATCCTGAATCAAAATTTTGAATTACTATACATATTTTTATTATAAAAAGATTTTTAATGTATGCATTTATATTTTATCCAATCAAATGATATCTTATAAACGTTTATAATTTTTTTTAAATTTTTTCCTGCATTCTAATTAGTCGTTCCATTTAAGTTTGATTTAAATATCTCAAATTTAATATAGAGGTGGGCACAAGGAATTTGAACAGTATAAAAGATTAATGAATGGTTATTGTCGTTGTGAAATTTTATACTATAATTATGTTAAAAATATTTATTCATAGAGTTTTAAAATAATTATCTTAAAAATTAGAAAAAGTATTATATTATATGTAACATTTTCTGTAACTATGATTTACTGAAAATATAGTTAATAATGCATTTGTTCCATATAATAGTTTTTCAAAGATATTTTTGGCTAAACTAAAAAAAATATTTATTATTTTATTTTTAATGTAATTTTGAATAAGTTATATATTATGATTATTTCAATTTTCTCTCTATTTATTGAAAAGAATTATGTTATCTTAAATTTTAAACATAATAGATAAAAATGAACAATTTTATTGAAAAAACGAAATCCATAAAAGAATAAAAGTTAGTAAAATTTCTCATTTTATCGATTTTTTATTTATGTAAGTTTGAGACATGATTAAACAACTAAAAGTTAACACTAATTAACTAATGGTGTTGGATTTGTGTTGAATATGCATGCTACTATAAAATTATTAATATTAATTTCTTAGTATCGGCTTTCAAAGACCGACTTTAGCTAGTCCAAGTTAACTTAACGTTAACTTTTAAATTGATCTTTTAATTTAAGCAATTTAATATCGATTTTTTTAATTTTAAAATTTATTTAATCTAGTTTTGATTTAGTCAATATTGAATAAAATTTATTTTTAATATTAATTTAAATTACATCAATTTAATAGATACTAATGATAGTAATTTAAAAAGGATTATAAAATACTTTCATCTTTAACATAATAAAAAATAAAAAAGATATAGTGGATGAAAGAAATGAGTATTTATAAAAAAAAAAAAAATGTGAATGAAGTTGATGAGTATCAATAAAAAAGATAAGAAGAAAAATATAGATGAAAGACATATATGTGGATAAACGTTAAAAAAAATTATAGATATGAAGTAAAGAAATGAGTTTAAGAATATCTATATAGAAATTAAGAGAAAAAAATTATAATTGGAGAAATTTATTAATCTTTAAATATTTTAATATGAGTATTTAGATTAAAATTAATATATGATTTTCATTTATTATCATAAAAGCTCACAAATTCATATAATATAAATTCAGGTTAACTAAGTCTACACTAACTTAACATAAATATAAATATTAAAAATAAATAAAATTTATAAATAAATTTATACTAATTTTTTTATTTTTAATATTTATTTTAGTTAAAGTGGTTTAATCGATATTAAAATGAACAATTTCACTTATTAAAAAAGTTAAAAAGTAATTGAAGTTAACCTTATTATAAAAGTCACTAGCTGAGTAGCGTGGCTGACGTTAATTTGATACTAACATAAATTTTCATTTATTAAAAAATTAAAAATAATCTTACATCTTTTAATCTATTTTTAAAATATTTTTTACATTGTTGTTGACTTAATTCATATTAATTTGAAATTAATATAAATAAATTTATTTATTAAAAGTATTAAAAAAAATAGTTAACATCACAGGATAATTAGGTATCAATATTAATGATATTACTAGAAATATTTATTTATTTGAAAAATTAAAAACTATTTTACGTCTTTTGACTTTTTCTTTTAAAAATAATCTTTAAGTCACGTATATCTCTAATAGTATCGCTATTCAACCTATACTAATATTTAAAAATAAATTTAATATATTTTTACTGTGATTTTAGAATGAATGATGATATTTTGATATTATTATTTATCTTTAACATCATTTAATATTAATATATATTATTATTTTATTTATATATAATATTTTATTAATAAATATGAATAATGATGGTATTTTAAAATATTGAATTCAATATTTGTCCTATAATAAGTTGCTTGTTGATATTATTTGTTATATATAAAATTTGGTTGTAAAAGAAGAAGATAATGATCACTTCTAGAATCCGCCAATTAGATAGTACCAAATTAGGGTTTAACGTGGCAACCAAAAACTTGTGTTGTGCCAAACGCCCTTTCTTTCTCGTAAAACTTGTGTTGAGCCAAACGCACTTTCTTTCTCGTTGACTTCTAAGAGCGCATGGAAAACTAGTGGACCCGCATACAGCAAAGCACTACCTTCCAGAAATCAACACCGTCACCGCTCTCCGATTCCAATCCAAACAAATCCTTTAATTTCAATAAATTAATTAATTGGTTTCCCATTTCTTCTTCTTTTCTATTTTTTTTTTTCTGTTCTTCTAGATCTCCAAAACAAAATCCTAATTTTGACTTTTAGGTGCTTTTGAAATTTCGGATAAATCACAATGCAAATCAGAGGGGTATTTGCTAAATTTCAAGTGTTAGTTGTAACTAAAAAAATGTTTACAATGACATAATTTTGTTAAAAGTTCCAGAAAATACATATTTACAATTTAGACACTATATTTTTAATAAATATAATACGTTCTAGATTTTCAATTTTCATTTGAATGTAATTTAATTCAAGGAATGGTTGATATGAAAAAGAGCGTTTTAAATTAAAAATATAGCCAAATTTTCACTTTATTTTTCTATACGGAATATTTTTTACTTCTTTATATTTTATTTTTCTTCTCTTACTGATTATTCTTTAACAAATTCCTCGTTTATTTTCCCCTTTAATAATATATTAATAACAAAAACTCTACTTACCTAAACACACGTCGTTTTACAAAAAAAAAAAAAAAAATCCTGTTTTTTATATTATTTCACATCATTAATTAATTTTACCAAAAATTGTTAATTAAACTAGCTTATCATTTTTATTTTAAGTTTTTCTTAATTAATTTTGTCAAGTATAGCTTAAGTTATTATATTGGAAAATGAACAACAAAAGTACAATATGTTAGAATAATTTCTCTATTAAAATTTCAAACGTTTCCCTTCATGCTCACCATATATTAGTTGAATTTCCACTAGTGTTTTTCATGATTTATTAATTAGTACTACAAATTGTTCTAGAATGCCACATTAAATTTTCATTGTTCTAGATACAATGACAAAGCACCAAATAGTTACGAGAAGGTCAAAAGCTAAATTCCAATTCTATTATATATATAACATGCACGAAGCCAACGTGAAAAGTTCAAAATCAGTTTATTCAAATCAAAAGATAATAGACCTACACCATATGAATTTCTTCAATGAAAAAAAGCTAAAAAAATAAGAGAAAAGAAGATGAATGGCAATGAAAGAGAGAGCGTGAGAAAATGGTGGTTAGAAATTGATGGAGCAACTTTGCGTTGACTTTATTGGCATGCACGTGGGAAACTATTGACCACTTAAGCTGCAGAAAACCAAGTCTAGTTTCCAGAACATTTCATCTTCATTACTTCATCAATCATTGTTACTTGTTGTAGTTTACAATCTCATAAGTAAAAACGTTGTTCTTGTTCTTGCCACATTACAACGCGATTTTGGATGTCAAAATCTTCCACGGAAAAATAAAGATGAAGAAGATATCAAAGAAATGGAGAAGAGTATATATATTTTAAGAAGTAAAAGAAATGAAGAAAAGAAAAGTAATGATGTTTTTTTTTTCTTATTTGAATTATTAAACTGTTATTTATCTCACTCTTCCAGTTTCTTTTCTAATGAGATAATATGCAAAAACTAATTTTTTAATTTTATTTCTTCATTCCATTTCTTATTGACCAAGTCATTTGAAAACTGTTTCTGTCTGAGGTGTTTCCTTGGATTTAGTCATTTATATAAACTTTTATAACGCTGTAATCATTAAATTAGTTTTCAAAATGTCTAAAAGTTACTATATAATTTTATAAAAAAAATTTGAAAACTAAAATAGTGACAAAATAATAAAAAACTATTTGATATCCGAATTTTTTGAAACAATTTACTATTACGTGATTTTAAAATTATTATATTGTATAGATAAGTAACCGATTTAATTTTAAAATTATTATATCTTTTCTCATTGTCACTCCCTAGGAAGTTTCCACTCTCACAAAAAGACTTGCACCCTTTGTAACTTTTCTTTAAGAAACTTATCATACACTTTCCATAAAGTACTTCTTGGTCCACAATAAATCTCTTACAAAAACTTCCTGAAACCAGTTTTTTTATGTCCCATGGTATTTTTTGTGGTCCCCATAGTACTACATCATTAAAAAAAAAAAAAAAAAAAAAAAAAAAAAAAAAAAAAAAAAAAAAAAAAAAAAAAACTCATACATAATTTGCTCTAATAGTAAGAAATCTCAATAACTTATTTTTATATCTTTTACTTTTACTTAATTTTGTTTCAAATAAAATCGAGTTTTACTTTATAGAGCTGAAAATGTATATTCATATTCCTTGATCTTCGGTGTATATGGAATCAGTTCACATGAACTTTAATTTATTTTATGCTATCAATTGCTTTTCATTCTTGTAGTCGAGGTTCCTTTTAAGAAAACATTCTTAATAACTAAAAACAAATAAAATATCACAGTAGCATTTAGTCTTCTCCTTCCGCGAAGTGCTAGCTAATTGCTCCTTTGTTGTCGTAATCATAATTAGTTGGGAGAAATCAAAACATATATATTTTACTTTTTTGTTATTGTAATTATTTCGATCATAAGTTATTTGTAGTTATTGTAATTTCCGTTTCATATATAGTTTTAACTCAGAGCATAGGACTTTTTCTTTCCTAATTTAGAGAATATATATTACATTAAATGGATAATGAAAATTTATTTATTTTAAAATCTAAATAGATTTACACTATTTATTTTTTACTTATCATAATTTTCTTTTAATTCTAAATCTTTTGTTCTCATCTAGCTTCTTATAATTCCACAAAGTTGGTTGTTTGATATATATAATATTGGTTTATTGAAGTTTTAATTTGGATAATTTTCTTTTCTTTTAAATTTGTCTCTTTTTCTTGAAAAGTGGGAATTTTATGTTCTATCATTATTAATTAGATATTTTATTAAAGTAATTTACTAATGATTTTTTATTACTACGTTTGTCTCCTGAAGTTGTTAATTTGGAGATTTTAATTTTGAATGTTTTTAAGTACCAAGTACTTTTAAACCAGAGAAGTTAATTGAAGCTATTATTTAAAATTGGAAGATCCATTTATATACGTGTGTTTCGTGAGTGTATTTATATATGTGTTAATGAGAATGTGGTATTGAAGTTGTTTTTTAATCATGAAGTGAAAAATCAAAAAGTTAGATATAACTAGTTAAATACATGATAAAAATATTGAGCACTAATGTTTAACAATATGCAAAAATGGATGGGTATTTTTTAATTAAATTTATGAACTTATGTTAGTTTCTAGTCTTGATATGTCATTTAAGCATCAAGTTAATTGTTGTAATAAATAGTGACGATCAAATATCATTCTAGTCATTCAAGCAATAATTGGATTTTAAAATGCTTAAACAATTATATTTTTTTATTTTTTTACTTTCATCACTCAAACAATATAGAGTCAGTAAAATGAGGGCCTTTAGAAGTTTATAACTATCAATAAGTTATGACTATTAATAAGTCATATCATATTACTTAAATGATGGTTCAGGACTTGAGGGACCAGAGTCAATATTAATTCTCTCTTTACTAGAATTTGGATGTTTAAATGTTCATTTAGACAATTACCCATAGAAGAAACAAAATAAATTATTTGTTCTCCAAAGACATGTGACTCAAGTATTAAGATATAATACTTAAATGACATATTATCCCTTAAGCATGAATTTACAACTTGACTAATGGAGAGTCAATCCTGTTCATTATATCTCTTTTATTAAAGTTTTCATTGCTTATTAATTTACATCTCTTAAGTGACATAAGTCATTCAAACAAAAAGTTGAAAAAGAAAGTTCTTAGCTTGAGTTAAAAAGGGCCAGTATCCTTCTTGTCTTTAGTGAAATAGGTCGTTCAAACAAAAGTGTTTAGATCAACTAATAAGTCTCTACATGCAAATACATATTGTTTAAACATAAGTTGTATTTTACGATGTGTGTTCAAGGTTAATATATTGAGGTGTATATAATGATGGCATTAAAAAGAGATGAACTAGATTGATGTGATTGACAAATTGTTTAAATGATAATTTGATTTTTCTTAGAAAATGAATGCATACAAGAATGAGCATAAGTATGGATTGAGATATGTGGTGTCTTAAGCGGATAAGAAAAGACACTTAGAGTGGCGAGAATAAGATATGATAACTTTTGTGATATCTTGAATTAAGTATATTGTTTATTAAGATATCAAGTAGTAAAAAATTAAAGGATTTTCTTGTCCTACTACTTATGTAGATTTTGTGTAAAGAATCAACCTCATACTATAAAGCTAAGGTTGGTATAAGGGTTTGTAATAAGTCACATATTAGTCTTTAGTGGAACATATATAATATAGGTTTCTTAAGAATCTCAAGAAGTGGACTTTAAGCCTAACTCAACCTTACAAAATCGCTTTGTAAAGTGAGGTTTTCACCCATCATCTTTAGTCGATATGGGATCTCCAACACACTCCCTCATGCCAAGACTGCTTAACTCGTGCGTGGGACTATATTGTTTAAGGGTGGTCCGATAACGGGTAGCCCAATATGCTTAACAACCGTGCTAAAATAGGCTCTAATACCATCTCAAGAAGTGAAGTTTAAGTCTAACTCAACCTTACAAAATCGACTTGTAAAGTGAAATTTGCACCCATCATCTTTAGTCGATACAAGATCTCCAATAAAGAAACATTGATTGATAATGGGTTACCTTAATTTCATAGAGTTGAGATTTATATATTAACATTACTTAGAATAAGTTTGTGTGATTTGTTGAATGATATAATTTGGTTGCATTAACTTATATATATATATTAATTATAACTAAATGTTATGTTACGCGGTTTGTTGTCTATTATCATGTACTTGATATATAAACAACATTAGAATAATAGTTCTATAAATTTTATATATCTTTATATAACTATTTTTAAATATTTTCTTTTGAGAATCAATAATAATAATATATATATATATATATATATATATATATTTTGGTAGATATTATTTGAAATATCACAATAAAAAATTCACTTTATATTGAAAATGAGAAGTTTGTAAAAGAAAAAAAAAAGCACAAAAGATTTGATTGAAGTGAAATTGGGTGAAAAAAAATGATAATAGGAAAAGCTTTTATAGATAAGTATGTTTGTTTAATAAAATAATGATATTTTTATAATAGTATTTTTTTTCTAATTTAAGTTGGTTTAAAATGTTACCATAAATGAGGCATTTCTCGTTTTGACATCAACCTTTCCTCTTTTTCTCCCTACTCGTGCGGATTCAATGTCCATAAACAAGATTTTAATATCTTTCCTAAGCTTTCCTCTTTACCAAATAAATACATTACATTTCTTTCTTCTCCTTTATCTTTTCCCCGTAAATGAAATAAAAGTTAAAATATAAAACACTTAAATAAGTTTTTAATTTTTAATTTTTTAATATTTAATAAATATTTTTTCACTTTAGCTATTTAATAAATTAAACATTTAGTTTATCTCATTTATGTTACATGGGTCAGTTCTACCTGTATATTCATTACATTAAAACATCCAAGGTTAACGAGTGATTTGCATTAATGTTTTTTTCTATTATTTACACTAGCAAAATTTGTTAATTAATTAATATGATAGTGAAATCTAAGAATGCATGAAGGATCAACTAAGAAAATAATTGGAGAGACGAAAAATATATTTTTAAACTTAAACCAAAATGTTATAATTTATTAAATACGCAATTTTTTAAAAAAAAAAATTGCTAGATACTTAAAACAAAGATAAATCACAATTGAAGAATTAAAACTTATTAAGAAAATAAAAAAAATATAATATATAAGAAAATAACTAAATTTGGTCACACTTAAATCATAAACTTGCCCTCACTAAATCCATTCTTATTACATACTCATAATTATACAATCACGTTTAATAGAGTCATGTTTTTATAATATCTAAGAATAATTGCATAAAGGTCTTCAACTCCCTCTCATAGTTGCACAATTGAGTTTCTTTCAAATAAAGTAATATTATTTATATACGCTTATTTTATTTTACAAAATTTACATACATAATTTTATCATTCACAAATTTTATTCTTTACTGTTTTTGTACAATTTTTCCAATATTTTTTGAAATAATAGTTTTTATTAAAAAATTACAATAATTTATCCACCGAACATTTTTCTTTTCATTATATTATCCGTGTTGTTATTCTTTTTCTTGGAAGCATCGCATCATGGAACCGAATATTAGTATTTTATTCTCTTCATAACATCCTCGGACTAATGCATTTGACGTTAATTTAATAGAAAAAAAAAAAGATAGACATGCATTTCTCTCTTCTAGTTTCTTCAAATCTTATAAAACTACTAAGAACTTTCGCAAGCTTTCATCTGAGAAATATGAACTAGAAAATAGTCTCAATACAAGTAATTGACAACATGATAATGCCATCATGCAAATACAACATAATATAATATGCTTGAAATAGGTTCAACAATTGAGAAGCAAAAGCAATGGTTTTATCCTCAAACCAGAAAAGTGCATCACTAGAAATCAAAAGGGAGCCACATCAGTTCTGTAATAGAAGAGGCCAGATGGAGTGCCATTTGGAAGCAGTGCAAGTCTCACAGGACTAGCAGCACCTTCTTCAGCTGTTAGGAGGCCAGTGTGTGATGTTATGTCTGTCTTCACATAACCAGGGCAAACACTGTTGATGCAGAATGAACTGTGTTTCTTAGCAAGGATTCTTGTATAGGCATTCATAGCAGCTTTGGAGACAATATAGGCACCTAGGTTCCTAGGCCACCCTTCACTCTCTAATGAACCTTCTTTGAGATCTCTAAGAAACTTCTCTAATATTTCATCCACTTTATCTTCAGTGAGATTATCAGCATCACTTAAGACTCCTCTGGCCCATGATCCTTTTGGGAAACTCTGAATTTGACATGATTAAGCAATAAAATTGTCAGAAAAGTTGAAGGAAAAATATCTCAGAAGCAAATAAGAAAACTGAATCAGATCCAGAATCAGATCCATATAAGAAAGTAAAATCACCTTTTAAGACATTGGATATGTAAAAAATTTTTATATATTACTTAATTTTCTTATTTTTATTTAATATAAGATTTAGATTCACGTTTAAATACCTAACATGCAAAAATCATTATAAAATCAAACTGAAGAAATTGCTTCAATATCATGTAGAATGCTACTTATTGATGACAGATGAAGTTATTGGCACAATCATTAGGAGTTTATGTCAAAAATAGAAAAGAATTTATTGGCAAAAGAAGTTTTTGCCTACCTCTAACTGCCCTAGAATGGATGATACATTCACAATTCTTGGAGAGTCAGATAATTGGAGGAGGGGCATAAGTGATTCTACAGCTATTTTAGCACCATAGTAATTTATTTGCAAGCATTCTTCTGCTAACTCATATGTTTGAGTCAGTGCCTTTGCTCCATCTTCTTCAGATACAGCCTGCAGAATAGACAACACTCTATCAAAAAAGTCTTTTCAAAACTCCTAATAATGTTCCCTCATCCAAAATAAAACAATCACAACCTTTCAAACAACTACATTTCTCATGCACTTTTCACTTCAACATTGCAAAAAGGGCAAATTCCAACATTCTGAATATTATCAAGAAAAGTTGAAATGCCTAAGCTCCAATCAGAATTGATAAAAGTTTTCACTTAGTTATCAAGTTAAGGATAAGCTCTTTAATAGAAAGGATATTGCAATTCAGAGAGCTTGAATAGTATAAAATCTTTCTGGGCAAGTGTGCAACGATACTCACCCCACGGTTGAGGAGAACTGAAGGTAATAAATCAATGTCTTTGACTACTGATCCACCAACCCCTGCATTGTTAACCTGCATTGTACAATTTTCCTTAATCAAATATTCAAACATCCAAAATCATAGGTCATGAGATTCCCTTTAAAGCAATCAAGAAAATTTATCAGTATTCGATGACTAGAAATGAAAAAAATCTTTCGAGTTGGTAACTCGAAACTGAATCTCACTTCATACCAAATGCTAACATAATGGAAGATAGAAAAGAGCATAACCTGATACATAAGGAAGACAGTTTACACCAAATTAAGGGCAAAATAAAAAAAATCTCACACATTTATTCTTAACATGCAGAACCACACTAACATTCTAACAATGATTACACCTACATGCAAAGGGAAACTAAGAAAAAAGTAAAAATTAATGTTCAGAATCATCAAGTTACAACCAAACTTAGAAAAAGAAAAGAGGTAGAGGAGAATCAAAGTTGATTTTTACCAGAATATCAAGCTTTCCAAATTTAGATTTGACAAAATCAGCCAGAGATGCTACACTGGTTGCATCAGCCACATCCACCTGATGAAACAATACAAGGTGAGAGAGACCTGAGGCTTTTATTGTTTCCATTGCATGGAGACCCCTCTCCTCATTTCTTGCTGTGAGCACCACCTTGATCCCTGCTGAGGCTAACTGCTTAACTATCTCTAATCCAATTCCTTTGTTTGCACCTGTCACAACTGCATACCTGATAAAACCCACAAAGGTTAAAAGGAATTTACAAAATGTAAGATTTGAGTTCAACAATAAAATTGAAAATTGAAAGTTGGAAACCAACAAGAATGCCAATGTTCTACCTTTCTGTTGCTTCTCCCATCTTCAGTTTCAACTTTCAAGTCAGTTATTGCAAACCTGTTGTCCCTGTTAAGAAAAGTATAACAATAGCAATGCCCATCAACTACCTCTGCAACTCTTATTAAATATGAAAAAGACAAATATTGCATTTCCTTATAATTTGTGTATATTTTATTTAAAAATCTATTCTCATGTATACTGTAGAGGTGAAAATGTAATCTTAGTTCTTGAAGTTTCATCCACTTGTAATTAGTCAATATGAATTTTGAAAAAAATTAATCTGATTTTCAGTATAATTAATCCTTTATCCTGATATTAATAGAGATCACAATATCTGGGAAGAGAAGGTTATGAAAAAAAAATTCCAAATTCAGAACAGAGGACATGATCTTCTTCGGCAAAGTTATATATTTATTTTATTTTATTTTATTTTATTATTATAAATGAATATACATATAGATTTAAGAACAATTAATACTAATTTTAGTTAAAATAAAAAAAATAGAAAGAAATGGCTTGGTTGAACTCAATTCTCAAAGTTAAGGAGGAATATTAGACCTTCTACTCTTTTCTTTTTTCTTTTTTTTTTTACTTTTTTCACTCACTGTGCATGAGTTACATATGCTAAAATAAATAAATAAAATTATATACAAATGCTTATTTCAACTACACAATGTGTTCTTTATGAAATAAGTTACTTGTCTAACAGTTTTTCCATGTTAAAATTCTCTCCAATCTTTGTCTCTCACAGTGTTCAGTAAGGAATTCTTACTGTAGAACATAAATATATTACATTCTTGTTTTTGAATTCTAAACATGTGCACATATCCATACTAAAATAGATGAAGAAATATATTATTTATATTTCAAATTATAAAAGTTATATAAACATTTGTTTTCTATTCAAACAAAATTGGAATTTTACCTTAGGTGTGTATACAACCTTTATTATATGAATTTTCAAGATAAAATAGAAAACAACATAATATATATATATATATATATATATATATATATATATATA
>Ga0209489_107558_pt1 | contig 16015 bp, 9 predicted proteins | sample SiratrowhiteBW_FD_187527 | JGI IMG/M metagenome (GOLD analysis project Ga0209489, IMG submission 187527) | Root nodule microbial communities of legume samples collected from California, USA - Siratro white BW (SPAdes) (version 2) | ecosystem: Host-associated > Plants > Roots > Nodule | place: USA... | reverse complement strand
TATATTTTTTTTTTCATTAACTTTTTTCCTTATAAAACTTTTTTTTTTTTTGGACAGATGAAAACCTATCATGTTTTGTGTGGTTGTTTAATTTTAATATGATGACTTATTGTTTATTAAAATTTCTCACTTTTCAATATTAATTTTTAAAAAGTAAATAATAATAATGTATGTCACGATTTATCATACACGATGATTCTTAGGTTAAAAGTTATGTTTTTGCACATTAATCTTTTATTTAAAAATATTCAATAATCTAATTTTTGACTAGGTATGTAGAGCTTTTATAAAACAGGTCACATAAACATTTTTTTATATTGAATCAGACGTTAAAATAGGTTAAACTAGGCTTAAAATGAGTATTGTAATAGATAAGGAAGTTAAACTTAAGCCACGTAATAATAATATACAAGTCAAGGTCAGTTCCAACAAAAAAATTATTTGTTGTCACCTCTATTTATAAGTATATTTGATTAAACTAATTACAAACTTGACAGATATATATGACTGGTAATACTATAGCTAAATAAAAGTGACTAAGATTCCACTTACTTCCACACATAGCACACAACATACCACCTCTCAAGATTCTTCAACGGTATAAATTACTCCTCTTTGCTATTCTATTTAATATAACCCTCTATTTAAAATGTTGGGTAATTGGCAATGCCTTAATCTTTTAGAAAGAGTCATATTCATCACACCTGTTCATCCTTCTTTTCTCTATTCAATGCACTAAGGTTAAGTTCGTTGTAGAGTGTTGTCAATTAATTCTTTTCCATTCAAAACATTTTCTTTTCCACTTACATTCCAATCTCAACTACTATTGCTCCAACTTACTGTAAGAAATTTTTATCTACATACTGATAATTAAATAGGAATAAAAATTTGTAGGTAAAATTAATATTATTCATTGATAGTTACTTACCAAAAAAATTATATATAATTATATATTAGTTATTTTAAACTGTAATGTTATTTTTTAATTTAAACTACATAAAAACTTAAAAATGATCCAATAAATAATAAAAATAGTATAATAATTAATTGTTTTTGTAAATTAAAAATAAGTAATAATAGGTAAAAATAAATGAAGAATAATAAAAAATATATTAAAATATAAGAAATAATAATAAAACACTATTATAAACTAGAAACTAATTGAAGTAGTTTGCTTTTTATAAGTTGAAATTTTTTAAAATAAACTATTTGAAGTATATTACCAAACATTTTTATGTTAATTAAATTAGCTTATAAACTCGTAACTAATTGTCCTCACCAAACGCATTTTTTAATTAGAAAGTCTATGAAAACACCTCCAGATTAATTTAACCTTAAAATTAAAACATTCTTTCTTTATCATTTATTTTGTTATTAGTTTTTATTAATTTCTATTTTGATTTTTAGGGTTTGACTTTCAAATTTTCATACATTTATTATTAATTAATATTTATACTAAACATAAATACAGAAAATTAAAGATACAAATTAAATATAGGCATTTTTTTGTCAGTAAATAAAAATATACATCAAACATATACATTCGATGTCTTCAGAAGATTACCTTTTGGCAATAGAATTTTTGTTCAACAGCGTTTCATTTATAGATAAGTAAAAAGTAAAAGGATCTCGAATGCGATAAAAGCATTTTACAGGTATGACTCTTGTTATAAAATATAATCGAACACTAATTTGTTACAGGATCATTAATGCAATAATTAATGGGTTTGATTACATCCCGATTCTCATAGATATCGATTAATTCCAAATCAATATTTCTGAGATTATTTCTATATTCTTGCTTTGTACCACATACCTCCTTACACAAAATATATAGTTAACATAAACCTTCTTAAAGTCACTTTGGTCACTAGGAAATTTTCCGAACAAACAAGAATTACGTAAATATAAACTAAAAAATTTATATATCTTTTGCACTTTATTAGTGTGAAAATTTAAAAAAATTAAATACATATTTTGTTAGTTTAGTATTAAGAAAACCCTGATAATAACTCCAAGTTAAACCGATGAATAAAATATGTGGCTTTCTTTTCATTTGATTTGAAGCATTAAATCACTCTCCAAGTTGACGTAACGCAAACAATGTTCACTCTATTCACACAATTCACACGGAAAATGACGAAATGAGGGTGGTGGCGTAACAGCTAGGTCTCTTTCACACACTTATAAATAAGCATAGAGGTGGTTCAGGATTTGCACAGTGAGAAAGATGAAGTGCTTCAAAATCCAGTTATTGCTCATACTTACATTCATGCTGGTGCTTCCAAACACCAAAGGGTGGGGAGAAGATGGCCACGCCATAGTTTGTAGGATTGCTCAGGTCACCAATCACTTTACTTCTGTTACTTTCATATTCTGTCTGAGTTTAAATGTATGCATCATATCTCAGCACTTACTTTTCTCTTTTCTGTGAACAGTCTCGCCTCAGCGATTCAGCTGCAGATGCTGTGAAAAATCTGCTGCCAAAATATGCACAAAACGACTTGGGGAATGTGTGTTCATGGGCTGATCGTGTCAGGTTTTATTTGCACTGGTCTGCTCCATTGCACTTTGCTGATACACCTGACAACCTTTGCAATTATCAGTATGAAAGTAAGTTCATTTCTCATGTTCTGCCCCTAATTTTATATCCATGTTTGTCCCCCTTAGAATTTGGTATTTATTTTCTGTGTTTGTGTTAAATGATCTAACACTACTATACGTGTCTGATGCCATGTAAGATACACTATTTGTGTCCTGAAAAATTATCAATTGCTGATAGTGTAGAATCTCAAAAATCAAATTCAATTTTGGGGATGGTGTGGGATAGTTTTGATCAGTTGTCTGAATATTCAGGGGATTGCAAGGATCAGGATGGTGGGAAGGGAAGATGTGTTGTGGGAGCGATTAAAAATTACACTGACCAGCTCCTGGACTATGGCAAAAACACTCAATGTAAGCCACTGCTATGAGCTTACAACCTCTATATGTTCCCCAATATTTTTGTTTATATCTTATCTTCTGACTAACCAAATTCTTGTTTCAATTGGTGAAATCATAAAACCAGATAACCTCACACAAGCTCTTCTGTTCCTCTCTCATTTTATGGGAGATGTCCATCAGGTGTGCATGATAAAGCACCAAAACCACCATATACTAAGATTACTTCTGACTTGCAATTTAGTTATTGTAATGGCTCTTTTGCATGGTTAATCTGCAGCCTCTACATGTGGGCTTTACCTCTGACAAGGGAGCCAATTTAATTAATGTTCACTGGTACACGAAGAAGCAAAATCTTCACCATGTAAGTCTAATTCTCATGTTCGTTCACTACTGCTGTATGACCTATTTCACTATCTACTCTACTCACCAATTTTATGCTACACAGGTTTGGGATGCTAACATAATTGAGACAGCAGAAGAAAGATTCTATGACTCCGACATAAACAGCTTCACCAAGGCCATTCAAGAGAATATAACGGTATTTTATGCAGTAGCTTTCTGTTATCCCAATCTATGCAACTGCTTCTCAAAGTTTGATGCTTACTTCAAATTCTCTGAAACAGAAAACATGGTCTGATCAAGTACGCGGATGGGAGACCTGCAATTCTAAGGAAACTACATGCCCAGATATGTATGCCTCTAGTCTAGATTTATCCAAAAGTTAATTCCTTTATCACTAGTATCCGTCCAAGAAAAAATTCTCATGGCAATACATTACTAGGCACCAGAAAATTTCTCTTGCAATACAAGAAAAATCTTGGACCCGGCTTCTGTAGTTGGTCTACATATGTTACGGAAATCTATTTGTTTGATAAACTTTAGTGTTTCTTTTCAGATATGCTTCTGAAGGAATTCAAGCAGCCTGCAAATGGGCATATAAAGGTGCCCCTGAAGGTTCAGTGCTAGAAGGTAAGATAATAAGTATGTGAAGTGTAGGTTTCATTCACTTCTACAGATTATCTCACAATATCATGAAATAATACTCTGCAGACGATTACTTTCTTTCACGTTTACCAGTGGTAAGTTTGCGATTAGCTCAAGGAGGAGTTAGACTGGCTGCAACTCTCAATCGTATTTTTGGCTGATGTAACATGTTATGCAGTGTATATTCATTATAAGAGAATAAAATTTCCACCAATAATTGTACTCCATGTAGTTTTTCTGATTTGTTCGGTATGCACTTGGCTCTTATCAACCGAGAAAATTAGTTCATTTTGATAGCTAAATACAACGAAAGCACCTCAACAGTTTACACCAAGTTATACATATCGTCTTGATAAATTATGGTAGAGGAAACATCAATAGTCTCCGAAAAATGTACAAGTTAAGTAGGTATCTAAATAACAATTTCTGACATGAGTCTTTAAAATTTGTTAGGTACATTGATTATTCTGTCAGGACCATTACTAACTTGTAAAAAATACAAACACTCAATAAGCGTATGCATGACACTTATTCTGTCTCATACATTTTATTCAGTGCAGATTGACCATTTTTTTAGAATATCTAGATATTGATAGTGGCAATGCTGGGAAAAACTCATATTCATTCATAATATTGAAACTGAAATGATTAAAATTACAATTAATTTTTAATAAATACAATGAACATGTACAATTCACATTCCATGGTTCACAACAAAAAGTATAACCGTTTTGCTAAAAGAATACTCGATGCCCATCAAGTTACTTAAAATACTTTTTATATTGAGACAATTAAATTTTTAATTAAAAATTGAATAAATAAGATACTTTTAATGAACTTAATTTTTTAACTATTCAAAAGAAAATAAGTTTGTTGTTAAAAATAAAAATTAAAAAATTTCTAATTTATTTTACAATATAATTTACTTATTTTTATACTTATGTTCTAAACAGACAAATTTTATTTAATATTATTAATTTTAAATTTATATTTTGGACTCCATGAGTTATTTTATAAACCAGCATATAATTGTCAATATGCACCCGTCGTCACCCCTATGCACATTACTAAGATAATTGTAATGAACCATAATGTAGAGAATTGTATGCCAAAGTATTTTATTAAAGAACCTACCTCTCGCATCTGACATTTTTCATGACCAACAAAAATTGGTATTTACTCAATTATTATATGTTTCGTTTGAATCTTTAACAGGGTATATAAAAGCTTAGGCGTATCACTCGCGTCTACAATCGAAGTAATCCAAATTAACTGCATACTGTAAATAAAAATCAAACATCATCAAAATAGTCAAATAGAAAAGTCATTTCCCAAAAAAAGGATTTAACAGAAGATTGGAGCTCCCGAAAACTGAATATATCTTGAATTGAAAAAAACATAAATGAAGAAAAAAGAACACAAACCGATGTAGGTGTCAAATTCAACAGATTTACCTCATTTTTCCGCGTATTCTGAGACTATATGGTGTAACATATTAGAAAGCAGACTCCCAATTTGATGTACAATGAATCAGGAAATCTTTCAATAAAAAGAAAGGCACCCGCAGATACCTCCAGGTCAAGCACATTGTTCTGTATTGGATTTGGAACTCCTAGCACTAAAAGTGAGTTTGAATATTTTCACATGGTCAAAAGTAATTGTCGCAGTTCAGGGCAACCTTTGCTTTGCCTCATCAATGTGGAACATAATCTGCAAATATCCAGTCCGAAGATTATTAAACAAAAATTTGAAGTAGAAGAAAACTTTTCAAAGGATTGAATACATAAAAACAAATGCTCAACATCTCAAACCTTTGTTCCAACGTAAAATGTCACAAGCATGCCGCCAAGGACAGGCAAACCTGTGTCATGGAATTTCCAAATGAATTTTTCATAGTATTTAACTGCAATTAAGTTAAAGGCTAAGGATTCTTGGCATACCTTCCTTGTGAAGGAAAGAAGAAAGCAGCCAGTTAAGGCCTCCTGGTCCAACTACAAACCCAACCAGATTAGCCACCTGTCAAGAAATGTCATGGTATTTAAATTATATATGGATTATATTTTTATTTTATAAACAAAATACAACAGTTTCTACAAAACAGAAATAATAAACAGTCAGCAAAGAAAAAGGTATATGCATTAATTTCTAGTCATTTTTCATTAACGATCCAAATGGAAAATACTGTCCTTGATATGGTTCAATGTAAACTGCAACAAGCAGGACCTGAGACAAATTTTAGCCTCACTCTGATACATATATACGTACATACATATATGTGTGTATGTAAGTGTGGTTCCAATTTATATGTGGGAAATTGAAAGTCAAATTTGTTGTATAAAAGGCCTTGCACCGTATCATTTGGTTCAATCAGATTACTTGTTGCATCATTAACTGGCCCCTTGAAAATTCCTTCTTATACTTTCTCAGGTAGCCAGCCAGATCCAAAAAATTGATGAGGATGTTACATAAAAATATAATAATTAAAGATTACGATAAATGCTGAGGCTAGTTAAAGACAAACCATGAGGCAAGTAATTGTGACTGCCCCAGCAACAGCACTGAGTTCACGAAATATGCATACTCCAAAAGAACTTTGAACCTGATAATCAAATTTACATCCATGTTAGACAGCAAGAATCACAATTACAGATCAATGAAAATTTTAACAGCAGAAAATTGTGTATATGCATACCTGAAAGGCTTTTCCTGCTGATTTAAACACCAACTCCGGGATGAAGAATAAACACGTCAACCATGCCCATGAAAGAAGCTTCCTAAGATCCATAAGAATAATCAAGCATAAAACATCTGATAAAAAACTGTGCAACTTTTACAGGTAGAAATATTGAACTTCATCAATAAAGGGAACTTACCACTCTAAATCATGCCAGATTGCAACAAATGTGAATATAACCCACACATTTAGTAGCTTTTTCTTAGATCCCCCAAGAGGAATGTAAAGATACCTGAATTTCTTGCCAAACAAAATTTAAGTTATCTGGGAAAACAAAAGTGCAAAATGCAGGAAAAATAATTGATTGCACCTCACAAGCCACTTGTTGAAGGAAGCATGCCAATTTTTCCAGAAGCCTTCCAAATTGTGGCAATTATTAATACATTTTGGCATGTTCTCTGGAGCCTCAATTCCATTTATCTACAATGAATAACTCAAAATGACTTTCTTCGTGTACTTGGACATTTATATTAAATGTTTATCGTGCAACTAACATACCAGTGACCAAAATCGGAAAAAGCGCCAAATCAATAAAAATTTAAGCCACATGAAGTTTAATACCTGGAACAAATAAATAGGAAAAATTGAGAAGGTAACATGCTGATCTAATTTAATTGTTATGATACAACAACAACCACTAAGCCTTATCCCACTAAATGAGGTTGGCTATGTGATTAATTGATATCATTAGGCTTCGTAAACCACTTAATTGATGAATGTGTATTCTCTTACACCATATCCAATGATGAAAACGTCCATAGGCGATAAGTGCTTCCACAAATCACTAATTGATTAAGAAATTATTTCAGCAACCAAACAATAAAATTGGATTAAAAGCTAAATATACCTGAGGTTCTTTCCTGAATACTGAGTTCTCACCTATTAGCAAAGGCATTATAGTAGAATAGATGCGTCATTAATTCCATGAGGACAATACTCAATATCCAGCGAAAACCATAGAGTGTCACATTTCTAACTGAAATAGTGTTTTGAGGAACATCTAGCTGCAAAAAATTAGAACAGTATCATCAACAAAATAGAAACTCAAGCAACCATTCAAAAGCACTTGACAACAGTCATTGACACTGAGAAACATTCAGGAATTGTTAAAATGGGGCATGATGGACTTTGTAGGTGTCAATAACAAAATAGATAATATTGTATGTACTCAGTCATAAAGACAAGGATTTACATTTACCATGCTTAAATAATATGCATAAGTTTGTTACATATTAACTAACTCAAGGGCCTCTTAATGATTTAGTGAAGACATTTGCAAGTTCATAACTAACTTGACAAAGCAATACCTCTTAGCCTTGAAGCTTCTTTGTTCCCTACAACCCAGAGAATTGGTACAATACTTCATACCAATTTTACACTAGCATACGACACCTTTTGAGGTGATTTATGGCAGGAAATTACCAACAATCATACAATGTATTCCAGGTGAAAGAGAAGTGAAACAAGCTGCCTATGAGTTGATTGAGAGTTGAAAGAAGTTTTCACACGGCATAAGACTTTATGAGGAAGATTTTTTATGTTCACTGACAATCAGAAAAGTTTCAAATCAACGGTGGCATCTATATTATACCTCAGAGCAGGCATTATGTCAAATCCTAAACTTGCTGCAAGGAACTTTGGTCCTTTTCAAGTTTTCTCTAAACAGGGTGTTTGTGCTTCTAAGCTGAAAAGAGCCCTGGACACCATAATGTCTACCCCACTTTGCACAGTAGTATGGCATTAGAAGATATCTTTTCATACACAAGCAGCAGCAGCTTTTACTACAAGAAGATTCATCCATAATGGACCTCTAGTAAAATGCCGGTCAGTAGTAGAATGGAAAAACCACTATCAAATATCACAGGTGAGGAAGGTTTACATGAGTTCCAAAGCTAGTGATATAAGTTCCGAAGTCATGCTAAATGAAAAGGTTGATAAGTTGGGACACTATCAATTCAGAGTTGGTTATGTAGGCGGGTGTAACCCATAGAGTGTGAGGTGAATTGTTAGTTATTTATAGATCACAGGTATTGAGGCGAGGATCATTCTAGATGCATCCGTTGTAGCATTTGTTGAATGAATGCTAATCTTTGTAATGGCTATATGACCAAATTATACTATATAAATAGGTGCAAAATCTCACTTTGCAAGTTAATTTTGTAAAGTTAAGTTCAGCTTAAACTCGACTTTCTAATATCTATTACAAGAGCTACCCATACTTTTCTCTAGTGATTTTTTTTTATCTTAGTACAATTTGGATAAGCTTCTTCATAAGTAATTATAGAAATTATAACCAGATTTGAACTTATACATAGGCTAATTTTAGCTTATAAGAGAAACTTATTTCATTTTTTATTTTATTTTCCTATAACAGGTTATGAAGAAACTTATTCAAACAGGCACTTATACAAAAGGCCCTTGTCTAGTATCTTTAATCTTAACTGTATAGAATTTGTTCCCTTGTTGGCTTTTAACCATCCAATACTCCATTCCAAGTAACGTAGCAGGTATTTAGTTGTTTGGTACAAGTTTTCCTAAAATTTTGAGTGCCTTTTTTGCCACAAAAAATACTTTAGGAACTCCACTATTCCTTCCACCCTACTTGAATCCTTTTGTGTTATACCATCAAATTGTTAACAATAACTACAAATGTGGTTTCTTTTCCAATTCAAACAAATTACATCTTGCATATACATCTCCTTTTGAAAATAACAAGCTGATGGTTCATTTCCTCAAAAGAGGTTTCACAAAGACCACAACTATACAAAATGCTTAAACCATCAAAATAACTTGCAGTCACAAACCTGTGAGGCAAAAGCATTGAAGCTCAGTATTGGACCAGCGATATAAAGTGGTGCATATACCAAATAACAAAGGTATGTGATATATCCAAACTTGTCATTATGCAGATTTCTCTCCTGATAACGTTATTAAAATTAGAAACGGAAAACATGAGTTCACATGGCCAATAGAAATTATAACTACTTAAAAACATAAGAAAAAGCAAAAAACATAACTCAGCAACTATGGTAAATTTCACCTTGTGCTTGATTTTAACTAGCAGCTATCCTAACCTGTAAAACTTGATAGCAAGATTTTCCGGATTTACAAATACGACAACGTTGATAATGCTTCTGCAATAATCACAGAATTAGACAGTGGAAAAATAATTAATTAACAGGTCACAGCTCCATGACAATATGTGAGACATCAGTACTGCGAGCTGTAATGTTTCAGGCAATGGTCCAGAAAATGTCAAAATCGACCAACCAAGCAACATGAAGACAACAACATGATAGGTTTTACCTAAATGAAATTAACTAAACAAGGCTGTTCCCAGTCCATTTTCTACTCTATAGAAATATACAAAAACTACAACCTAGTCAAAGTGGTCTGGTCTTAAGCACTAGTGAAGTAAAGCATTCAACGACAAAATTATTTGAATAATAATCTTCTACATTAATGTCTCTGAAGTAACATCAAGAATAACTCTTTAGGAATAAATTTTAAAAATAATTTGTCCCCAACAATTATACTATATCGTCATTCCTGAAAACATATTAAATTACAAGTGAGGCTGCAGAACAGAATCTTATACTCAAAAGAAACAGCACTATTTTCAGAAAGAAAGAAATACCTCCTGATCAAAATGAGAATCTCGATTAGTCCAGTGATAATCGAATCCAAAGCTTATCATGCGCAAAACAACTGCCACAAAAATCTAAGCTTAAATATAAAGAAACATATATGAAGTTATTGATATTGTAACATTACATAATCGTATGCAAAATGAGAATAGCACATATATAATTCATAAAATACAAAATAAAAAATAGAATTTAAATCACCAAATTTTAATACTCAGATCAATAAGTGTTCTAAATAATAAATATTGAATTGGCGTAATTTTATATGGATGCAGGTGATGGATGATGCACAGTCGAACAAGCGTGAATCATGGGACCAATCATTGTAAGAACGACATATAAATGGAATATTTTGACTTTATTGGATAACATATTAAATAATTAAAAATACCAAAGTTGAAGCATATGTGCCACCTAAAGCTGCCCCGGTAATTGTCCAAAAATGCCCACTGTTGCCTGCAATGTAAAAACAGAATCTTAAGTCAAAATGGAATTACTCCAACCAAACAATGTATCAATGTAACAAATAGTTTGTATCTTACCCAAATATAGAGAATGAATATCCTTCATAAATTCGATTACAGAGAAGAAATAATATGTTGTAACTCCAAACTATAGGTGGAAAGTACTCCTTCTGTGCAAAGATCTGCTCAAATAGAATTAGTCTTACAGGATAACTGCAGAAAAGTTATAAATATGGTATTAAATGCAACAACATAATGATTGAGTCAATACTATTACAACCTGTCAATAAATATCCAGGACCAGAGTTGCGAGCCTAAGCTGAATTTTCATACTGTGAGCTGTTAGTATAGTTATGGATACAAGGAAATATTTTCCTAGCCATTAAACATTTGTTTGGTCTGCAAAACTTTATCATTTTCTTTTTGGCCATACTTGTTCTTAAAAAGGTAAATTTGTTAAGAGTTTCAAGGTCAAACCAACCTGCCATTCTACAATACCCGACCCCCCTCCTCCAAAAACATCTTCATATTGTCCAGTGGAAAGACATTTATCCCACATTAATGACCAGTATCTCACTATACAAAACTTAGGAGACTGCACTTTTTAGAGCTGTCCTTCTTTAAAAGGTTGTTGACAATGCTTGCTACAAGCTTCTGATGTAATAATTTTTACTATACAATCCTTGTCTGGTAGAAGGTATTGATTTAAATAATCCATCATCCATGGCAATACAATTCTCACTAAAGAGTGCAAAGTTTCAGAAATTCCACAGTCCCGGTATTAGAAATGCAAATAGTTAGCAAGAAATCAACAAACAAAATAAAATCTTAATTAATTCAAGTGAAGGAGTATCATTCCTATGAACAACACGTGACATCAAATATAGATGTCCTTTTATTACAATTCTATATATGACATGCAAATTAAAATAAAGCAGACTGAGGGAAACTAGTTCTAATGAATAAAAACACTAGAACTGTTGTGACATGAGATAACTTTAATTAGATGATTAAAAATTTAAAATCAACAATATTACATATTCCCAACTAGTATTGCAACTAATACATATTCACTGTCCATTACACGCACCTTTACAAGAAGAAAATTACCGGTAGCTATTGATAGGATAAAAACAACACTGCAAATGAAACAAGCTCAAGGGTCAGGTTGAAGAAGGTAAGCAATAATAACAATGGACGAAAGAACAACATCAAATTAAATGGTGCACCCTACCATGCTCCATGAAGATATGACAAGTAGGCCAAAGAAAATAAAAGCCACACAACGGACATTCCTCTAATTCTTAAATCAAAGAAAGCCTTCATCAAGTAGGCAAGAAGAGTGAAAATTCCAAAGACAAGAGCAAGAACAGGTATATTTCCTCGAAAATTCCTCCACTGAGCATCTGAAACATCCTTTACACAAAAACAGAACAGCATGTACATTTGATCAGCAAGCAACATGACCATCTACCGAAATACCTATAACAGGCAAAATCATCATAATGACCAAAAAAATCAGGATCATACATTGAGGTGATTAGCTAAGAGCCAACCCTGGCGTAAACCTGACAGCTGTTTGTAATAATCTGTGAAAATCAAAACCCAAAGCACTCAATGCACAGCAACTAAGCAAGTAGTATGAGTGAACACAATTACTAAAACAAGATTATAGGGTAAAAAAGGTCTAAAATATATACCGCGAGAGAGTTGAAGTGAACGGTTGATGATGATAACATAGAAAACGATTGCATAAATCACAAGAAACCACAATTCTTTTCGCTTCCAGTTCCCACTCTTACTGGAATCAGCAGATGTAGCCATTGTTGACCTCTAATTAGCACCTCAATACCAGCAATTTTGCGTTTCCCTGTTTTAGAAACAAGACAATTTTGCAAATTACTTCCACTTTTCGTGCAAAAAACAAATTAAAAATAACTTTGCTGATGAAAACAAACTTTAATAATTTATATACATTTAAGAAATTGGATGTGAAGATTGAAGTAAGAAGTCTTCAACCACTTGAAGGAGGAGAGAGAAGAGGTTCAGGGTTGGATGAAAAGTGAGAAGAGTGGTTCACTCTTCGGAGAAGACAAGATCTCTTACACTTTTTCTTACTATTCTTTTTTCCATCAGAACACCACAAAGCGTGATGATTCCTCTCTTCTGGCCTGATGGTAAGAAAACATACAAAAAGGCCGGTTGGCCTCTTTTGTCAAAAACGGCCCAATTACATTAACAAATTATCGAAAATCAAATTCATTTTTTTTTTTGCTATTTACACTTCATGTGCAATTTGTTTTGTAAATTTCTATATAAACAAATATTTTCTTTGTAATGTATTGAATCATAATGACGTACCACGTAGCGCCTTGATCAACTTATGCAAGATTATTTCAATTTAACATCATAATTTTGAATTATTAATATATCTTAAGTAATAAAAAAATGAGTTTTGTTAGACATGCTTTAGTCCACACATCACCTAAGTCCCAATCCCTATCCAATAACAGGTTCATGGTTATGTGTAATTATCTCCACCTATAAAAAAAATTGTGATATCTACTGAATAATGTTAATTTATGTTTAGATATATTAATACTTTTTTATGAAACTTAAGTAGAATACTTTTAAGTGATTTTAGAACTACCTCTTATTTTTTTTCTATAAGAATTGACTCTTTTAATAAGAACCATCTAAAATAAACCCCACTGAGTTAAAAATAATTCAAATTAGGCTTTTACTTTAATATAAACATCCTAAATTAGTTGCTTCGTGTGAATGTAAATATGAAAATAGCATTGGTCTTCTGAATTAAAAAAATTAAATAAAGAAATATAAACAAATTTTAATACAATAGTTATATTCTTCAAAAATATAAATAAAAACAAAAATTATGTATGCATGTAAACGTTTGAAAATGTGCAATGTACCTAAAAACATAATGGGTAGTGATAATTTGACATTATTATTCACAATCCACTCCTATTTGATATTATAAAATATTATTATTTTATTAATATATAATATTTTATTGATATAATACAGTGTTAAATGGATGTTATTAGGTACATTAATGTCAAACCATTATTTTTCATACATAATATTCATTATTTGTCCAGCCTAATAATAATTCTTATCTCGTAATAAGCATATGTTCTCTTTTATTTTTTTTAAAATATTAAAAAATCATATAAGGTAGGGCTTGGACCACAATTATTTAACCGTACTAACTAATTTTCAAAAACAAAAGCATGCTTCAATCTGATAAAAAAATATTAAAGGTTTTAAATGTTTAAGATTTGTGCAGTTGAATATGTAAGGGCAGAATGTCTCAATCCTATAATTAGGTCTTAAATAGAGAAAAGGAACTAAGGTGCGAATAGAAAAATCTGAAAAAGAGAGAGAGCAACCCTTACTTAGGGTACGTGCCAACTTATTTATTTAACCAAGCTTACTTACAGGGAAAAAAAATCAAAAAATCCATCTAAAACGATTTTTTTTGTGGATGAAAAAAAAAAATCTCCATCTAATACCATTCTTTATCGATAAAAAAAATTCAGTCTAATTTTTCTCAATAAAAAAATTCAATCTATTTTTTTCGATAAAAAAATTAATTACATATATGTACCCTATTCTTAAGTCATAGATGTGTGCCCACCACGCATGCTGTCCCTGTAACCTATATCATACTGCCCTCAATTAATTAATTAATATTAAATGGTTAATGTGGTGAATATAAGATGAAGATGTTTTAGATTATCTGATAAAAAAAATTATTTATCTTTGAAGTAAATTAAATTAACATAAGAGGAAATTGTAACTGCAATATTTATGAACCATATTTGTAAAAAGAATTAATGAGAAATGAAATTTTGTTAACGTGTTTAATCAATCACGTGTGACATTAATGGCTTTTAGGATGAAAAAGGAAAGTGATAAAAAGCATCTATCTAATCTATAATCTAATCTATGCTATCTCCACCTCCACCTTCAAACAACTTTGAAACCTTTATGGCATCTCCTCCATTCTTTATGTGAAGTGACATTTTCATGTCTATTTCAGTCCTGTAACTTATCACTTCTCCTTCAATCATTGACTGTTCATATTATTATGCACTGATGTTAACTCTCACTTTCCATTCTATCACAAAATAGAACACAAAATCTTATGCTCTCTTCCATATCTAAGAACTCTAATCATACAGGGTTTGGAGACTTTTATTCTTTGTATCATAAAATTCAATCTTTATTTTTAAAAATTTTATACAATTTATCTTATGTTTTTTATATTTTGATGCGTTCGGGGGTTTTAAATAATTACTTTAATATAGTTGATATTATTTTGATTTTATATTTTAAACATTGATTAAGGGTATAAATTTAATTCGTAAATATAGACATAACATTTCTTGATTTAAACAGTCTATTTTATAATTTTATTTTTATCTCATTTTATTTGAAATCGAAATTTATGTTAGACATTCCACTTAACTAAATATAAAATTAATTTATAATATATAAATTTTAAAAGTCAATTTTGTAACATTTAGTTAAATTTAAATTATTTTTTAATACAATATTAGAGTTATTTAAAGTATATTTTAACAGCGAGTCACTCACTCTCAACTATCCTGTTTTGATACTTTTTCTTAAACTAAAAAAAATATTTTTTTAAGTTTTTTTTAATATTCATATTCAAATGTCATTATCAATACAAAACTTTTTAAAGTTAATTTAAATATACAAATTATTTATTGTTAGCATATTAAGTCTTAACAAATGTTAACAAATATTTTTTTTATGTGCCCTCTCTCTGAATCGTATAAATTAAAATTATCTTATTATCGTATATCAATGATTGAAATTGATATTTTGATATAATAAATAAATTAAAATATGTTTTATTTTGTGTAAAATTCCTAACACATTAAATATTTGATTTAAAAAATGTATTGCTTTCCGCTTTTTAAAATTTAAACATGTTCTTACGCGTTTGTTAGTAAAAATGATAAAACGATAACTTATATAAATGATGATATTAACATATGTTAATTGAACATCTAATCAAAATTATTTTTAATTATAAAATTTACTTGTTAAAATGTTATTCACGTCAACTTTCATATGTAATCATTACTAACAAGATCTCAAAATATGTTTAAATTTTAGATATATATATATATATATATATATATATATATATATATATATATATATATATATATATAAACATATAAAAA
>Ga0209489_107557_pt1 | contig 16015 bp, 5 predicted proteins | sample SiratrowhiteBW_FD_187527 | JGI IMG/M metagenome (GOLD analysis project Ga0209489, IMG submission 187527) | Root nodule microbial communities of legume samples collected from California, USA - Siratro white BW (SPAdes) (version 2) | ecosystem: Host-associated > Plants > Roots > Nodule | place: USA... | reverse complement strand
AATAATATATAAATATGGATCTTAAACTCTTGTCATCCAGTAACAAATATTGAGTAAGTAAATGAAAATGATAAATATATTATTAAATTGCATAATATGTTTTACAAATGAGCATAACTTATTGCCAATGTGGGCAATTGGTCCTATTGTGTCCTTCATTCCTACAATAAGAACATTTTTTTGGTTTGTTGATTGGTTCATCCATTTCATTATGGAGACGTGCAATTGGTGGTCTTCCAGATGCTTTACGTCTCATATGAGGATCTGGAATGAAATTTGGTCCATTATAAGTAGACCAGTATTCCTCATTCTGCAGTGGATGAAATGACATCTCATAGGCCTTGTAAATATTCTGGAGACTATAGATTAGATCAACAAACATCAATAAATTGAAGTGACAAAAGGAACAAGCTACAATCACATGAGGACAAGGTAGTCGGAGAGCTTGAAACTCCCCACAGTCACACCACCACTCATTCAATTTTACCTTAAAGGACATAGGTCGGCGTCGAAGATGGTGAGAGGCGATTTCCTGAACATCAAATTCTGTATTATCTTGACTAAATTTCTGGACATGACACATGGCTAATTGTTGTTGATTTTTCCTCAATGAAGCAGCAATATTTTCAGGAAATTGATGACCACTTGCTATCATAGATGCTGCCTTCGTACCTCGCTCGAAAAACCATGAATTTGTTCTTTGAAAGGTTGTCTTAACAAGAGCCCAAATGGGTAAGGATCGTGCTCCCTTCAAGATAGAATTCATGCATTCAGCCAGATTAGTTGTCATATGGCCATATCGTTTACCGCCGTCATAGGCCTGAGTCCACTTTTCTAGTGGTATGCGATCTATCCACAAAGCTGCCTGACGAAATTCTGTTCGTAATGCAGATAACTTGGCTTGAAGTCTGGATTGTTTCATTTCATAACCTGACATATAATTGGATACTTAAATTACAAAAATCAATAAACTTAGATAATACATGTATAAAAAGGAAGTGAAGGCATATACAAATCTATGTTAATTAGTTGTCGTTTAAGCTTCGCGTTTTTAAACTTCTTATTGAAGTTTGAAGCAATGTGGCGGATGCAAAACACTGATTGTGATTCCCAACCAACCTCTGGAGATTCCAATGCTGATAGTATGGTTGAGCCTCTGTCAGTTATAAGGTAGACATTTGGTTGGGGTGTGACTAATGCACGTAATAATTGGAAGAACCATGGCCTCCTTGGTTTCTCCTTCAACAATTGCAAAAGCCAATAGAAATATGTTGCGATTCCTATCTTGACAAATTGTGGTTAACAAAGATGCATGATATTTACCAGTTAAAAAGGTTCCATCAACTTGGACAATGGGCTTGCAATAACTAAACCCGTCAATACAAGGTTTAAAAGCCCAGAAGACACGCTCTAATACGTGACAGGAGTTGTCTTCTAGATCGTCAACAACAACTAGTCTAGTGACATACTGTACAATTGCTCCTGGAATACTTTGTTGTAAAGCTGGAATACTTTGTTGTAAAGCTTGAAACCATCTGGGAAGATAATTATATGAGTCTTCCCAATTGCCAAAGAGCCTTTTGCTTAGCTATCTAGGCTTTTCTGTACATGACATTATAATCATACCAGTTTTTGATTTCTGCAATCAAACTTTTCACTAGAATTGACGGATTTATCCTTACGAATTCACCACGATGGATGCAATTTGGTGTGAATCGAGGTTGACGTGATCTTGTGACATTACAGTTGACAAACAAGTGTGAGGTGATTCAACTCATTTGATCTCCCATTGGTCTATAATTTTTGAGTAAGATGCTCGCAGTCGCCATTGACAACCGTTGTTATAGTGAATGCATCTAACAACATATTTGTCTGTTTTTTATTCGACAACCATGAATTTGTACCCTTGCTGAATGTGAAATTGTTTGATTGCAGCGACCGTTGCATCTTTGGAATTGAAACACATGTGCTCCTCGAGCTCATATTCTGTATTTGTTGTTGTTGTGATATTTGACTGATATAGATGAATCGTGTTTGCAGGCACATCATCTTCCATGTCCTCAGGATCTTTATCTTCTGAGCTGGAATCATTTATCATGTCTCGGATAATTGGTTCATCCTCATACATTGTAGAACTCCCAACACCATAAAAATAATTCATTGTGATTGAGAAAGTAATTGAGTAAGAATGGTTTGATATGGAATGGAGAAGAGGAAAAAAAAATATTTAAGTGAACCAATATACCGAAAGTGAACACAATATGGGTGGGTAGCATACAGCGAAAGTGAACATAATATGGGATTTGCATGCTATATAACCTCATAGAAGTCGTACCACATAACGGAGACTTCTGTGTAATTTCCACCAAAGAAGTCGCCGTCACGTGGCACGACTTCTTTGCAAATGTGGCCAAAGAAGTCGTCACACGTGGTACGATTTTAAGTAGGAAGTCGTCATCCTGCCGTACGACTTTTTTGCCACAGTAAAATTTGCCACAATATGGTACGACTTCTTCATACCATCTCGCCACTATGCCATACGACTTACCTAAATCCGTAATAAAAAAATTTTGTTACACCCTTTTGGTAATTTAGGAAAAAATTAATTTACCATATCTTGGTTCTAAGGTTTTTTTTTTCTTTTAATAAAAATTATTTCATGCTTTCTTCCTTCTCTTTGCTCCTTGCTTTCTTTTCCGTTTATCTCTCAATTTATCGCACGCACATTGCGTACACTAAATCATAGACTGACACATGCACCAGTTGCTTCATCATGAAAGCATGCCATATTCAATACTAACAGTGACTTCAAACAAAATGCACTCGAAATTCCTATTTTCTTTTTTCTTTAATTACTTCTATATATGTTTTTTCTAAAACCTAGAACTTGTTAAGTTTGTAGTTCATCACTACTCTTTAGTCCCATACCATAAACCACTCTCCTCTAAAACCAACCATAGTCTCCTCCTTTTTTCCAATTGTTACTTTTAAATAGTGTAGATTAGATTGAGAAAGCAGGCACAGACTCTCGTCGTAACTTTGCAATTCACATCATTTAATATTTAGCTATGTGGCAGCAAATATTATATTATTATATTTGTTTATTTTTTTCAAAGTCTAATTTACTTTGACCACATGAAGGGCCGGACCAGAATTTGTTTACTTTAATGAAGAAGAAAACTGTTTCTTAAAGAAATTTTAAATTTTCACATGCATATGCAATAAATTCAATATATGATAAATGTTTTTTTATTTTTCTTTTTTTTTCTTCTTATCTTCTTCACTTTTCTTTCTCTCCAACACGTCATTTTCCTTTAATCTTGTATTTTTCTTCGTAAATTCATTAAAATGATAATAGTTTTATAAGATTTGGATTTTACTTTGAAGACAAATTTATTAAAGTCTAAGTATTACTTTTATTAATAAAGTTCATTTTACTTCTAATAATCTTATTATAATATTTTGTATCATGAATGCTGGTGACTTATAACAAATTTATTGGATTATTTTCAATTAGACAAATGTGAAACATGATCTTTAAAAGAAATTTATTTTCTTTCCCTTTTTACTTCTCAAATCGTCTATTAGCAAATTTTATATTTTTCATATGTATAGTTAACTTTTATAAGAAATATAAAGGTCTCAACTTTTTTTAGTTTTTATTATAATATTAAGTTCAATTACATCACTTTTAATTTAATATCAAGAAATTTATAAGCAACATTATGTTTTTGTGTAACGTAATTAAAAGTTTTGAAATTTATTTTCCTTTTCTTATGATCAAGTAACAATACTTTAGGTAAGAATTCTACACATTTGGGTGTTTAAGATTAGGATGACAACCTTTTCATAACTTGTAGGATGTGATACAAATTTTCTTATATGGTATTCTACTTTGAAAAAAGAATATGTTCTAAGTAGTGTTTCTCTCCAAATATAAGAAGTTGTACTAAAACTAATGAGTATAACACTTTTTATTTCTTTCAAAGTCTTGGTTTTTTTTTTGTTTCTCTTGACATCTATGTTAAATTCAACTAAATATGATGATGTTACTCCATAAATAAAATAATATCTTCTTTTAGATAACAGTAATTTACAATATATTTATCACTCTTATATAATCAAATCCTTTAAATGTTTCTATTTATTTAATTTTCTACTTTCTTCTTTTAATTTAAAATCAAGTCAAACACTTTATAGTTATGTTTGACTAAATATACTTTAGTGTATATAAAATAATCATTTATAAAGGTTACCAACTAATTTTTATCATCTTTGGACATTGTTTATTTCATATGGACAAGATTGATATGAATTAAATCAAGGAATTCAGTTTCACCTTCCACATAAAGACATGGGTTTATAAAGGTTTTTTGTTTGTTATGCTTGATTAATCCTAATCATTTCAATTAAATAACATATGACTAATTCACATATTCATATTTGTCTAGCATGTTACACATCATAAGAGTCAACAATATAAACAAAAGATTTAAAGGAAAATTCATTAACAATTTCAAAAAAATTGGATAGAAAGAGACATTGATCACAACATTCTTTTCTCACAAATATATTATTTTTTGTCATAACAATCTTATCATACTTAAATGAAACTTTAACATTTTATTTTCCAATAATGTTAATGTTAGAAAGATTAAATTAACTTTAAATGATGGCACAAGTAGTTAGAGTTTTTTAATATGTGAACTTTGGAAAAGACTTTTCCTTTTACTATAACTAAAGTTGTCCTAAAATAACCAAAATGTACTTAATCCTCCACCTAATTCTATTTGCACATATGTATTTGGTAACTCTAGAGTTTGTCTAACATTTGCTTGCATTGCTTATAATGTTTGCTTGACAAACAACCACAACAATTATAAGTTGGATATATACATGTATTGAGGTGTATGCTGATCTGATTTTTTACAAACAAAGCTAGTTTCCTTCTTCTTGAAGGTGAGTTTAGATGCATGGATGACAATTTTTAAATTTATTTTTTATCTTGTTATCAAGTCTTTTATAGTCATTTTTTTATTAGTTTGTCTTCTATCATGTTTACCTTAATAACTAGTTGATTAAACTTTTCAACAACACATTCTTTATTGTTGTGTCTTCAATAATAATGAGTGATAAGATGTGACAGTAACATTGTGTGTGTATGTGTTTAAATTGTGCTTGCAATCCGATTCAAGATTGAGAAAGTTTTTGTATCAACAATTTTTGAAAACTAATTAATTAAGTAGAGTAATATTTTCTACTTTGATATCTTCAAATAGTTTGTGGTATTTGTTGATTTATATTGTGATGTTTTCATCTTAATTATCCCTCAAGAGTAGCGTATTCTACAACAAACCTCTATTTGACCACATATTCAACAAGGTATTTGAGAATAAATGAAACTCAAATATCATTGACTTCCTATGTTGGAATAATACACATAAAGAAAAATCATTAGATAATTCCCATTTGTTTTTTATTTTCTTTTTCTCCCATTTTTTTTTCTTCCTCAAATTAATAAAAGAGGGACAATATTATTACACGGTTAGGCACACACATGGGAAAAGTACCACAACATAAATATTAAATTTAGTTAAGAAAATGTGGATAGAATCTAGTAATTTTGTTATTTAAACTCTTCTTCAATTACTATTTTGAGAAAACATTAATGAGGAGACCATTTTCTATATAGACTCAAAGATTCAGTACATGTGGAAGTGTTTGAGGTCAATGACAATGTAATTTGTCTTTTTCATCAATGTTGTTCTTAAACATGTGTGATTATGATCAAATCACCCAGTTTCAAACCTATAATCTCTCATTTATTACAAGGTGTGACTTTGAATGTCTATAATGAAACAAGATTTAAACTTTAATTATTTTTCATATAATTACATAATTTGCTTTATGTCATTTTTTTATTTTATTATATAAGTAAAATTTATTGTTTTATTCCTTGTATTTTTAAAATTAAAATGATTCGTAATTAAAAAGTATCCATTATATTTATTTTTAGGTTTTAAACTTAAATGGATTTCAAGTTTCTAATTATTATTTTGAGCCTCTAATTTATTTTTTTAAAATTAGATACTCCGTAAATTTAACATCTTAATTATTTTTTATTACGTGCGTCAATTTTAATTTTACTTTTATATGTTTCGTCAAATATATATATATATATATATATAATGTTGATAAATCGTATACTCTAAGTCTCTTATATTCTTTATAGTGACAAGATATATCATCATAAAATAATAAGATGATGTGATCTAAAAGGAAAACTAAAAGTATTTCATAATCGCAGGATCAAAAAAATATTTTTCAGAAACTTAAAGCAAAATTTGGTACTTCAAAAAATATTGGAAATTTAAAACAAAAACCTATAACCTAAAAGTTATTAAATTAAATTTTCATGTGCGTTACGTTTATAAATATAAATGTATATATTGAATGAAATTTCAATTTACGGTTGCGTATTAATATTAATAGATTTAAAGTGTTTACTATTTTTTAACCAGATAAAAAACGTATTAAATTTTAAAAAACTAAGAATTAACATGTGAATAGAGAATAAAAAATGTAATTTTTACCTAAAATAGTATTTCGTGGATAATCAACAATACTGATAGAATTATAACATTTTGCTAGAGGAACTAAAATATAAAAAAAAAAAATCTAATTATGAACATGAAATTAATATTTTTAAACATGTTAAAAAGTTAAAATAGAAAAAGAAAAATAGCAGGTTCTAATTTGGCTTATTCTAATGAGAGTTTATAGAATTTGTCTAAACTTTTTTTTTTATTAAGATTTTACTGTGGATAACATTATTATCAAGTCTTACCATTCAACTCTGGTTTATACTATAAAGTTTCATGCATCGTATGTTTTAGAGAAAAAATACATTTAAAACAAAAAAAAAAAGAATTACATCAAATCATGGAGGAACAAACCAATCCTCACTAATAGAAGGGGCATGTTTTCAACCTAAGGAAAATCTCATCTATTATAAAGTTCTAATTTATAATTTTATTTGCACATTTATCATCTTCAGTCCCAATCCAAATTGGTTTATCTTCACAATTTGCCAAAGCAAAGTCATCTGGAAATTTGAAAAATTAGAGATTTTATTAAGTATAACCTGAGGAACTTCTCATTGATCCTTCAAAACATTTTTCACATTGGTTTTTTTGAACTACAAGTCCAATTCCATCAAACAGAAACCAAAACCTTTTTTAAACATCACCTGTCCATATAAACTTATGCATTCAACACTCCACTTGATTAATGATCTTAATTGGATATTAATATATTCTAAACATACAACAAACAATGTCTCCAATCACATCTTCCCATCATTCATTTTAGAAAAAACTTGAATTTACTATTGTTTGCAAATGGAAACATGTAAGATTTAGTATGTCTCCGAACCGATTTTATGGGTAAATAATTATGCATATTATTTTTCTAGGGAGTAATTTAGTAATATGTTATAACATGAAACGTGTAAAAAAAAATTTTAAAAAATTTCGATATATTTTAAAAAATATTAAAAATTTATGCTTTTAATTTTAATGTAGTAATATCTTCATTTTTAATAAAACTAGGCAATTATATATAATATTGCCATGATCTATAAGATTCAATGAAAACTGAGGTTTCAGATTCCTTACTTTGGCAGCAAGTTTTGTTTGAAGTAATTGAAATAGAGGGCATATATGTAAAAATGTTTTAATATACAAATTTAAGAAATTGATAAAATTCCATTGCCGGGAATCGAACCCGGGTCTCCTGGGTGAAAGCCAGATATCCTAACCGCTGGACGACAATGGATTTTTGATTGAAATGGACATTACACGTTTTATAATCCTACTTACATTTAATAAGTAATTAGAAAATAATCTGAATCGTAACTAAATTATAAGATTTCCCACTTGTAAATATTTTAATGGATTTCATTAAATGAAATAACAGTAATTTTTTCCTATTGAAACTTTTATATTTAAATTAAATAATTTTAAAATACATAAAAGCCCTAGCATTGAAATTTTCCTATTGACATGTTTTAAAGTTGATATATATATATAGAGGATCTAAAGTTGGTTTTATAACTTGTATATAAAATTCTAAATTATTTTTTAATATTCACAAATTTAGTTTTTGATTTTTTTATTAGCATCATGTTAATTCATTATTTTCATTTTTTAAATTAAATACTGATTTATTCTCGATCGTTGGCAAAATAAATAAAATAACATAATTATTAATTTTTTTAAAATATTATATAATAGAGACATTAACGTGTACCATTATTTACGAATTTTATGGTAACTATTTTATTAGTAAGCCACTAATAATATTTTTTAAAGTAGTCATATTATTTAGTAAATATTAATTTTCATAATTTTATTCCTGAAGTATATATCCTTATTTTGTCTTCCTTTTTTTTCACCTTCCTATATGATTAAGCATAGAGAAAATCTATTCCACCGCCTCAGCATGTTATATATAATTTTTTTCATAATTATTTATAAATAATATTTTCTTATTTTACATTTACAAAATATTTAAAATATAGTATACCAGAATTTTCTCTAATTTTAATAATAATATTTTTCAATTTTATTAATAATTTTTATAACCTATTAATATATATATACACTTTAAATTTAAGTTTATATTTTTTAATTCCATCATTTAATTATGTTAATTCATACATATTTATAACCCCATCAAAATTCCTGAACAGAGCAATAAAAGCACGCTTCGTCTTTGTTGGAAACACTTTTAGTATCGCAGTTCTCGCTTGGTTCTCTCTTTTATCTTTCCCCAAATTGTGAGTGTTAGTGTGGAATCGATTGGACTGACATTAGGTTGATCTGAAAGAAGCAATTGACATGGCGAGCGCGATGGTAGAGGATGCGACCTTCGAAGATGATCAGTTGGCCAATATGACCACCGACGACATCGTCAGAGCTTCACGTCTTCTCGACAACGAGATTCGCATTCTCAAGGTACAACCTCTTCTTTCCCTTTCGCATTCTCTGCTTCTGTAACCCTAACCCTATCGATTACGCTATTTGTTTGCCTGTTCGTTTTCGTCTTCTTAGCGCTAGGGTTTCTGGTTTTAATTGCTTTTTTTGCCCTGGCTGAAGGAAGAGTTGCAGAGGACCAATCTCGAATTGGAATCCTACAAGGATAAGATCAAGGAGAATCAGGAAAAGATTAAGCTCAATAAGCAGTTGCCCTACCTCGTTGGCAACATTGTTGAGGTAGCTGGTTATGTTCTTCGTTTATCTATTTTGGATGTTGTATTGGGGGTTTCTGGAGTTTGAATTCTGAATATTGTGGAATCGGGTGGAAGAGTTGTTTATTGATTTTTTTTTCAAATTCGTCTTGGGTTATTGTGTTGTGATTGTTTTGCATTTAGATATTGGAAATGAACCCAGAAGATGAAGCTGAAGAAGATGGTGCTAATATTGATCTTGACTCGCAAAGGAAGGGGAAGTGTGTTGTGCTAAAGACTTCTACTCGACAGGTGAAATGGATGAATATTTTCATATTGTTGGCAAATGAGATTGTCCTTATTCAAATTTCAAATCTGCTGTTACTGTTTCAAATTTTGAGATATTTGGTTTTGTTATGGTTATTTTTATCTTGTGCTTTTAGTGAGAGAAGCTAGTGGTACGCTTTCTGTAATGTCGAGCTTAATAATGTTTTCTTTTGACGGCAGACAATCTTTCTTCCTGTTGTTGGGCTTGTTGACCCTGATAAATTAAAACCCGGTGATCTTGTTGGTGTTAACAAGGATAGTTACTTAATTTTGGATACCCTGCCTTCTGAGTATGATTCTAGAGTTAAGGCCATGGAAGTCGATGAAAAGCCCACAGAAGATTACAATGACATTGGTGGATTAGAAAAGCAGGTGAGCATTGATTATTGCCTTAATTTATCGAATCCTGTTTTTTTGGCGTTAGGTAATGCAATCTCTCAGGTTATTCAATAAATTGGTATTTCTCAACAGATCCAAGAATTAGTCGAGGCCATTGTTTTGCCGATGACCCACAAGGAGCGGTTTCAAAAGTTAGGAGTTCGTCCTCCCAAGGGAGTTCTGTTATATGGACCTCCAGGGACTGGGAAAACATTGATGGCCCGTGCCTGTGCAGCACAGACAAATGCCACCTTTCTGAAATTGGCAGGTCCTCAACTCGTCCAGGTATGACAATCTATTTCTATTTATTTTTCATTCTCTGTATTATATATCTATAAGCATGACTATTTCTGTTTATACCAACTAATTATTCCATTTTTTACATGTTTGTAATTTCTTTTCTTTTTGTAATATAAATAAATAATCAGTACATTATCTCATTGATCATTATTCTTCAGTTTCTTTTGTATGAATTCTTCCTGTGATGTATGTCAACGATACTCTTGATTTTACAAGCTTACTAATGATTGTCTTATGTCTTAATATTTGGGGTACTACCTTAACCTGCATTAAATAGCGCGGTACATCTGAGTAGACAAGATTCGTTGGCTCTATTTCACTTGAACACTACTACCTTTGTTGTTTGTATTCGTGTGTATTGACGAGTTCTTTATTAGAATGATCTAACAAGGAATTTTTTGCAGATGTTCATAGGAGATGGAGCAAAGCTTGTCCGTGATGCCTTTCAACTAGCAAAAGAGAAGTCACCATGCATTATATTTATAGATGAAATTGATGCAATTGGTACAAAGCGTTTTGATAGGTATTAACCTGCAATAATTAAATCTACATTTGCAATTGATGACTACCCCCTCTCTCTTTTGAGGTGGAGAGAGTCTGTTACTCAGTTAAATTGTAGTGGCTCCGCAACCTTGATATATCTTGTGGCTGATTGCAGTGAAGTAAGTGGAGACAGAGAGGTACAACGAACAATGTTGGAATTACTTAATCAGCTTGATGGTTTTAGCAGTGATGACAGGATTAAGGTTTGCCTTTAATTCTTGTTATCTATTTTTTTTTTTTTTTCTGATTGATGTCATCATAGAATGCTTGTTTTCTTCAGGTAAAGAGTGATAAAAGTACATATAATTTGTTAAATCCAATCTTTTGGTGCTGGTTCCATAATTCTATGACTTCCATTTATAACAACTTAAACCGTGACTATGTTTAGTACTTGGCACCTAATTTGCTGAATTTTTTGTTCAGTTAGGCAATAGGTTGAAGTTCCGTTTTCATATATTCATGTAAATTGCAGGTGATAGCAGCAACAAACCGTGCAGATATTCTTGATCCTGCCCTTATGCGTTCTGGTCGATTGGATCGTAAAATTGAGTTTCCACACCCAAGTGAAGAAGCAAGAGCTCGTATTCTCCAGGTTTGACGTCTTCAGACTTATCTGCTGACATGTTTTTTGAACTAAACATTTACAGACTGCTCGTACTTTGATATTTTAGATCCATTCGAGGAAGATGAATGTTCACCCGGATGTCAACTTTGAAGAACTCGCACGGTCCACAGATGATTTCAATGGAGCACAACTGAAGGCTGTCTGTGTTGAGGCTGGCATGTTGGCTCTACGCCGTGATGCAACTGAGGTTTGTCTTCTTCCAGATAGGCTAAACTTAAATAACATGAACGTCAATGTTTGAAAGAAAATTAACACCGTTATTAGTCTGGGCGATAGTACTGGTTGGCGTTGTTGTTATGAGCTTTTCTTATACACACCAACATAATCCTTTGAACCCCAAGCATAGCTTCTAGTTGGAGCGATTAGCTTACCTGGTGTTGGAATGTTCTTGAAATTTGTTTGTTTCAAACGTAGGTGAACCATGAGGACTTTAATGAAGGTATTATTCAAGTCCAAGCAAAGAAGAAAGCAAGCCTGAATTACTATGCATAGGCTGGACTGTGGAGCAAGCTATTTTTCAGTTTACAACGATCTATTGATAGACATCTCGAGCCAATGAAAAACCTATGTGGATGTTTTACATTTATTATCTTTTTCTTATTCTTTTGTCAATCTGTAACCGTATGATATAAACCTACAGCATGCTATAATCGTCCTATCTTTTAAAAATACAATCTGATAGTCATAGAAATTTGATCTGTTTGCAATGTCTAAAATCTTGTTCATCAGGCTAATATGATATTCGTTATGGTAAACAAACAAGACTTGTGAAAATGTATATAATCAGAAATTTAATTTCATCCTGTGGACTTAACTTTTTATACATCAATCGATTCAAGTTGTTTCCAAGTCATCTCGAGCGATTAGATGTTTTGTTTCAATGACTGTTTTGCCAAATTATGTGGGATTTCTTTCTTATAAGTCAAAGTATATTTTCTAAAAATATTTAAAATACGCACTTTAATTTTTATGTAAAAAATAGCAATACGAGTATAAAAGAAAGGGAATGATTACCAAGGCCTAGAAATTTTTAATCTATTTTGTTCTTATATGTGAATTTTTAAAATTTTGGGGAAGAGAATTTAATATTGTCTTAATTGGTCTTTTGAATTTTATCCTGTCTATGCACTTTAAACTTTAATTCTATTGTAATTATTGTTAAAACTTACTTTTTTTATAATTTTTTTTCTGATATAATAGTAATAATAATACGTTTAGTAGTAATCATAAAAACAATCATATTACTATAATTATTTAACTGAAAGCTCTTAGAAAAAGGTATTTATAAAAGAAAAGAGTGAGTTCTAAGAAATAATTATAATCAAATTAAAATTCTAGATGTTAATCTTATAAAATAAAACTTAAGGATTCAAAGTGTCTATTCATAGTGGGATGATATTTAAGAATTAATTAAAACAAAATTAAAGCTTAAAATATCTACTTGTAAACCGAATAAACTTTGGAAGAATCAAATGCTCTTTTTTTAAATAGTTAATATTATCTAACTTTATAGGATTACAGAGATTATTTGTGGAATATAATAATTAAAAAGGAAAATTAAGCTGAATATAAAAAGATTTACACTACAGATTGTTTGCACTTTGTTTGGATGAACCTTAAGGACATCTCCAGTGCAGAAGTTATAATATGATATTTTGATTTACTTTTTAAAATTGTTTATTTCTCTTTTAGGGCAAAATTGTTTTTTTTTTTCTCTTTTAAGGCAAAGGTTTCATAAAACCTCATTTAATAAGATATTATTTATATTTTAGCTTAAAAATATTTAATCTTATACCTAATATTGTTATTGGTTATTGTGAATAATTCTTTCTTATTTATTGTTTTGAGAATATTTTTGATAAAAAAGTAACTTCTAATAAAAAAAACTTTTAATTCTTAATAAGATCATGATTTAAACTTGTAATCTCATGCTCTAAATATTTAGTTAATTTTGTATGTTTAGTTTAATAAATCACCTTAATTACTTTATTAGATTTGTGTGTTCAACTTAATAAACAAATATTTGCTTTAGATTTCTTGAATTAGGTGAGTATGAGCTTTAAAATTTGATGAGAGTTCCGAAATAACTTCATATTTAAAAATAGTCTATATTTTTCACTACATTTCTTTTTTTTTTTTATAAAAATAAGGAACAAATAATGAAGTAAGAAAATAATTGTTATGAAAAGTTAAAAAGGTATCAACATATATTTGGTTCAAGCGGTATTAGGCTCTATCTTTTTAGGTAAAGTTTAAGTTTTGTTGATGAAAAAATGTAATCGATAAAATATATTTAACTAAGAATGACCAAACAAGTTTACCTTATATAGATTATTAATTAAAGAAATCTACGATAACCAAAAAGGAGTTCATGTTTGTAAGCCTTACACCAAATATTCTATGATATAAAGTTAACACGTAAAACTTCAAACTTTTTTTTATTAAAATCTATAACTTGAATGGTATTTATCTATTAATGAATGCTCAAATAAAAAATAACGATATCATATTTCAAAGATATTAAAATAAGAAAAATTGCAAGCACTATAACTAAATAGGTTTTCACTATAATATTAATTAACAATAATAAGTTTAAATCTAGAATAAAAAATGACAAGTACTTTAATTTAATATTTTGTTTATCTTTTAAATCAAAGTGACATGGTATTGATTCTCTTGTGACCCGAATTCTATTAATTATGTCTGCCTTTTGGAAATTTTGATTGGTGTATTGGTTCTTAAGACTATTCTTTGATTCAAATGGAAAAGACAATATGCACTGAATATAAGGGTGCAGTGATTTTCATAACACATCCCATGATTAAGATCAGTATTCCTTTTCAACAATTGTGACTTTCTCTTACCTAAAATGGTTATTAACTTTTCCAGGATGTACAATTTGACATCACAAAATGATAAAGTTCAGAATATTTTGAAAATAAATTTATAAAATAAACCTGTTAGAGCACACAATTAGTCTGACAAATAGACAATGAGTCATAACCAGAGCACATTTCCTCTCATAACAATCAAAACAAAAACGGATACAAATAAAACTTCTTAAATAACCTCCTCATACATAACCAAAACCAGAAAATTCAAAACTAAAAGACAATACTGCATGTATTCAGCTGATATACGATAACCAATGCATCAATTGCATGTATTCAGCACTTGATTTCCTTCAAACCGTAGGCAAAGTAGATGAAGGTTGGATCAGTGGCACCATCTTTGTAGTAAGCAAAGACAAGGCTCCCATCATCATGCATACTCTCACCAACAAAACTGCCACATTACATTGATCATAGTAAGAAACCATTTATGCATAAAGAAAAGCACCATGTAATCAGGGTTAACAAACAAATCCAACACAAAATAAAACCAAAGAAGATAAAGCACATACAATTGGAGGTCTTTCAGCTTTGAGAGAAGGAACTTAGTTGCTCCCTCAATGTGTTTCTTAAACAGCTCTTGCTGCTCTGCCTCTAATTTGGGTGTCAGCAACTTTATGTATCTCTTTATGTAAGTCACAAATTGCTTTTTATCAAAAGCTGGTTGCTCCTGAAAAACAAAAACAAATAAACAAGTTCAGCAGAAGAAATCATCATATGGTTACCAGGAAATAAGAAATCCTCCTTTTTACCTGAAGCCTAAAAGTGTCAACAATGTCAACCACTTTCACAGCTTGATCATCAACACCCTCATCCTCCTCTCCTCCTTCTGCAGAAGGGTTAGCACCAATATCTACATTAACAGCTCCTTGAACAACCCACTGCCAGAAAGCACACATTATTCACATCAGAGCACACCCTTTTGAACACATAAAACATTCTCTCGGTTGAAAGCTATTGAAAATTATAGAATTCGGTGAGTCTTGTAACTTATTCAAAGACTTTTCTCTGATTTTATAATATTAATACATTCTAAACAATAAGAAAAGGTGGATTGGAGAGTGTTCTTAGCAATCTCCCTTCACATATGTTAGGAGACATTGAAAACAAAGCATGCAAAGAAACCAGAGATTCCAAATTATACAGATCATTAGCAACAAACCTTTCCTTCCACTTCCCACAGCATTCCATTCTCAATTTCCTTGTAGGGGAATGAGTCAGACAGAAGCTCATCACCTGAAAATTCATCAACAAACCGAAGTTTACAAGTTAAAGCCATTGAAAATTACGATCAAATCAACAAATCCTCAACCAAGGAAAGCAAAAACCTTAATCCCTAACCAGCAAACACACCATATGAAAATCAAAATCAACATTAGGCCACCAGGCCCATCATCATTTGGGTCTAGGGATCGATGCATGCAACAAAGCTTTTTAAACAAAACAGAATTTACACTTGCATCACCAATACAGCAATTGTAATTTAGAACAACGAAAAATTCAAACCTAGGGTTATAGACAGTATTAAAAAAGGCCCAAACTTGCAACTTTGTGGCACAAAAACTCAATTATTCAAACCACTCTTGCCGCAGAAACAAGATATAAACCTCAAAAATCTCAAAAATAGCTTACCTTCCTGCAAAGAATTATCAGTCTAAAGAAGAGGAATTATAATCAAAGTGGGTCACACGAATAATCTCAAAAAAAAAAAAAAAAACTACG
>Ga0209489_107555_pt1 | contig 16016 bp, 7 predicted proteins | sample SiratrowhiteBW_FD_187527 | JGI IMG/M metagenome (GOLD analysis project Ga0209489, IMG submission 187527) | Root nodule microbial communities of legume samples collected from California, USA - Siratro white BW (SPAdes) (version 2) | ecosystem: Host-associated > Plants > Roots > Nodule | place: USA... | reverse complement strand
TAATAAATAAAACTTAATATGAATTAAAAATAATAATAAATCACACTGATTTAAGAAGTAGTTGTAAATTAGAAGATAACCTTCTCTTCACAGTACCCTCTAAAGAAATGTTTTTTTTTTTTTTTTCTTTTGTGAAGAGTAAAGAAGAAACACCCTTATACGCTATAGTCTATATTAATGAAAGTTTTAAAAGAGTACGGTAGTATCGATATTGAAAGTTTCCAACCAAAGAGTGAGTCAAATTTTGATGAACAAATGGCTACCACAAAACTAAATTTGGGTCCTATTGTTTGTATAAGTCACTTTACAGTAGCTGTTAGTCAATTGCTCACAGTGATGATGCAAGACGAATGGGTCGTTGATTTGATTCGTCATAATGAGCTCTCTCCCAATAGTTTTTTACTTAATAGAAATCAAACCACGATCACACTTATAACATTATATTCTTACAAAATTTATTTGTAATTTCTTAATTGATGTTATTAAGGATACGATGGTTTTGAAATTTCTTTAAATAAAAATATCCTGCCATATTTAGTATAATAAAAAAAATATATTTATAATAAGTAAAAGATAAGTTAAATTTATAGAAAATGAAAATCATAAATATTTTATGTTTTATACCAAAGATTTAAGAAGAAGTAAGAAAACATCATTGAGTCATTTTTATTTTTTTAGCCTTTTATTGTAGAAAAAAACTTCAAGTATAATCTAAATAGGAAGAAGAACCACTCTCATGAAGTAGGATTTTTAGATGTTTAATTGTGCTTTCAATTGTCAAAAATTGTTGGACGAACATTCCTTGTTTTTATGAAAAACAAAAATTAGTTGTATGTTTCTTTACCATGCATCACAAGTGTTCCATCATATCATATTGTGTTCTTTATGCTAAAATGTTCTACGTCTAGATATGGGCAACTAGAATATTTAAAAGAAAACACTTTTATATCAAATCTTCAAGCATTGTTAAGGTCACAAAATCCAAAGTATCATACTTTGGAGTTCAATAATACCATCACAACTTTTTTTTTTTTCTTAAAAATACGATTCTAATGGTTTAATGCAAGAGGATGCTTATAAACTATAATTATTGACTCTCGCTTAATATAAATATTATTCGGAACAAAACTCCTAATATCCTAGCTTCAGATATACAAATTTTATTTGTAGGTTACTATATTTAAGATATTATTCACTTTAAAAGTGAACGATTCTATCACAATTATTTTGGAAAGATGCTTGATAAGAAAATGTTTATAAAGTATTTGGGGCTTTGTCTCTACACAATATTGTTTATTAAAACATTAAAAAAAAAACTGTACGTAAATTTTGATTTATAAAAGTAATTTCACAATTATTACAAAATACATAAAAAATATACAGCTCACAAGAAGACTTAATAAATTAAGATGGCCTACCATCTCTTTCGGGGATGTTATTTAGCCTACCTACCTCTTTAATTAGCCATAGTTTGCTCTAAAGAAAAGACAAAAAAATGTTTAGTATTTATAGTTTGTACTCAGATTCTGGCTTTCCAGATATGAACTACTCTTCATATATCAACTTATTCTTCCCTTTTTATTAGTACTATGGACAGAGAATTACAATGGATTCTTGTTTTAGCAATTTGTGCTTCATCACTCATTAATATACTTGCTGAGAACACTCAACTGACTCACTGGAACCTTGCCAATCTTGATTATTCAGGTATGAATCTACACCAAGCATTCCTTCTCCACCTTTTTGAAATTTTGTAATTCAAACATTCAAAAATCCATCTTAGATCTAAATAAAATATAAATCATCAAGTCAAGATAATTTACTCCTAAATTTAATTTTATTAAACTAAACAACATGCTTAAACCATTTAGTGCATTTTTTCCAGCTTAAAATATGCTACGTTATACAAAACTTCATAAAATTCCATCAAATCATTATATAAAATCATGTCATTTTCCTATCATATGAGATAATACCAAATATATAATAAAAGTGATCCTTACAAACAAATTCCACAATCCAGTCATGTCATGTGCCAAGAGATCTAGAGCTTAACATGATTTTACGTACTCTTAACAATTTTCTTTAATTTATTTATATTTTTTAGGTGTTATAAGCATTGATTGTGGGGTAAACGAGGGCTACACTGACAAAACAACCAACTTACAGTATCAAGCAGATGATATCCAATTTGGTGAAATCTATAAAACATATCAAAACTTGAGCCATGTAAGTCAAATTCAAAAGCAGTTAAACACATTGAGAAGTTTCCCTTATGGGAAGAGAAATTGCTATACCTTGACACCCAAACAGGGAAAGTATAAGAAATACATAATCAGGGCTTACTTTGCATATGGCAACTATGACAACAAAGATAAACCCCCAGTTTTTGATTTGCATCTTGGAGTCAATTTCTTGAAGACAATAAACTCTACTGAGCCTGTGGTTCGAATCGAAGCTATTCATTTTGCCTCAACAGAAACAATCGATTTATGCCTTGTGAACACCGATCAAGGGGTGCCCTTCATTTCATTGTTGGAGCTATGGCCTTTGGACAATTCCATTTATCAATGTTCCTCCACTTTGTTAACACTAGATCTCCTCACACGACTTAACCTTGGTGTCTCCGAAGATAACTTCATCAGGTGACTTGGCTTAGACTATGTTTTGTTTACTTTGATATCTATTCTAGCTAGCTAGTGAGTTCAAGAAATTAATTATATGGTAGGTGATGGCAAGTGCGTTTTCTACTTGTTTGAATAAGTATTTCCTTAAATTTCTTTTAAAGGAAAAAATAAAAAAAGAAGTGGAATTAATAATAAAAATTTTATAAAATTTTAACCTTTTAATTTAATTTTTATCTCCTAAAATAAACCTATGTAGAACTTGATCCAAACATACATTATATATAATAATATTATAGCAATTATGCTTTGATGACATGCTTTTAGCTTTTCTTCATGAACACAAGCTACCCTTTTGGATTACGAAAAATAAGCAACTGAAAACAACTTAATAACAACCATTAAAGTGTTTGATTGTTTGAATCTTTGTTATGGTACGGAAAGAAGCTAGAAATCCATTGAATCTAAGTGAAAAATTACCTCTTGGTCTTCTTAATAACTATTTTTAATACTTTTTTCATCAGATTTTATTATTTTCTAAAATTACTAAATATGAAATGTTATCACAATGTTTATCTTATGCGCACACTTACAATAAGCCTTACTGAGAAAAGGACAGAGCAAGTTATAGTGAATGGAAATCCTCACATATTTACTTCGACAAAACCATTTACCATAATATTTAAAATTTGAAGGAAAGGAAATATAATTTTATGAAATTAAACAAAAAAGCTAGCATAATTTACCTCGTACTCAAATGAAATTATGCCACTGTTTTAGTTTCAATTGCAATATTTCACTGTAATGAGACACTATCAGTATGTGAAAACTAACCAATATTGTTGGTTGGAATAATTTGTGTTTAAGTTAGGTACACAGATGATATATACGGAAGGTCATGGGAAGTTTCAAACAATTACAACAAGAATCCATTGAAAACATCATCAGCTATTGATTTGGATAAACTTGTTGATCCTTACAAACTGCCAGCAGAAGTTTTGAGTTCTGCAGTGCAGGCATTAGATTCCAAATCCTTGGAATTCACACTCAATTATGGCATGGATTCGGAATATTATGTTTATCTTCATTTTTTTGATTTTGAGGATCGGACCAATAAACAAAAACGAAAATTGAATATTGTTATTGATGATAATGTGACACAATTTCTTACTCTTTCATACTGGAAGCCCAATAGCATAATTCTACCTATAAAACATGGGATGGGTATTTGGAAGATATTGATTGAAGCCAACCCTGATTCTGACTTACCTGGAATGCTTAATGCTCTTGAGATTTACAGAGTAGTACCTCAGTCAGATTCTTCCACACAACAAGAAGATGGTAGGTTTCTTTAATTTAATCTTTCTTCAATTGTTACCTTTTAATTATTAACTTGCTCAAAAGTCACATAATTTGGATGCTCAAATTCCTCTATTCTCCCTTCTTTCTGTTATAAATTCTCATCCATATGTTGTGACCTGTTGAAAATCTGTTTACTTCTAAAGTTCATAATCCTAATCTTTACCTGATATTGTGGTTAATACTGGATATTAACAACAGTTGATGCTATCTGGCACATCAAAGACGTTTATATGATCAATAAAATGAATTGGCAAGGAGACCCCTGTGGACCAGAGAATTTTGCATGGGAAGGTTTGGAATGTAGCAATGGGGACACTCCAAGAATCATTTCATTGTAAGTATTGATATTCTCATAATATCCAAGGCTGATTTGTGGAAATTTTATCTGTTAATTTGTTATGTACTGGATTGGTTGGTAATAATCTAATCTAAATATGACATACCAAAAAATTTTAAAGAAATTGGACTTAAACCCAACTCAATGCTAAAAGGCAGAGATTTATACATGTTTATATACTCTATTTTACTTATATATATGGGAAATGTTAAACAAATTCATTGATAAAAATGAAATAATTTTGATGAATGTAATATGCTTGAGATCTCCACTTTTATTCTTTTTAATGGCAAAATTCTTCACAAAATTCAAGCAGAAACTTGAGCTCAAGCAAGTTGTCAGGAGAAATAGATGCCTCATTCTCCAACCTCACATGTTTGGAGACTTTGTAAGTTTTTTTCTTGTTAATTTTCACAGAAATCTCTTTCCAATGTTGATACCTGAGCACTCTGCTGTTGCAGCATAAAGGAACCAAAACAATAACTATTCTGTTGCAGGGATTTGTCAAACAATGAATTGACAGGGGACGTGCCAGAATTTTTTGCAAAACAGCCACAATTGCATTTCCTGTGAGTTGTGACATTGCTACATGAAACTTTCTATCTTACATAGTCTCCAAATATATGTAACACATAATATCATCTTTGCAGTAACTTGTCCAGGAATATGCTCACAGGTTCAATTCCTGAGAGTCTAATGGCAAAGTCATATAACAACTCTATGCAATTGAGGTTTGTTCCTAGGCTATAGCTACACAGAACTTTCTTTCAATACAATAAACATTTCTAAAGATGTAAAGAAATCTTTGCTATCTCCCTCATAATCTTTGTTTTTCAGCCTCTATTGTTTCATTTTTTGTAACAAAACCCTTTATTAATTGAATGGTATTTAGAAACAATAAGCAGCAACTAGCAATACCAAAATCATGAGAATTTTAGAATTTGCCACTCTTTCTTCTTTAGCATTTGGTTCTGTAAAAAGTACTAATACTCTTCATGATTATGTAATTCCATATCACAATTCTTCTCAATCTTGTGATATATAACACTTGCATACATTGCAGTTTGGATGGAAATCTCCGCCCCTATCAGACAGGGTCATGCAATAGCAACCACAAGAAGTTCATTATTCCATTAGTTGCATCTATAACAGCATTTGTTGTAGTGGTCCTCACAATATCTACCATAGTTATGGTGATTTGGAGACTTAGAAAAAAGGGAAAAGGTAATCTATAGAATAAGTTTTATAATGCTTCATATCTTGTTTACCGAAGGTCATTTTTATGTTCAAATATATTATCGTTTTTAAATATTTGCATTGTATTAATCTTAGTACCATTACCACAGTTTTGCAAGTTTCATTGTTAATTAATGAATTCGTAAATCAGAGATCAGTTCATTAATAGTTTGCATTCTAAGTTAATTTCAGACCATCCATGTGAATTATTAGCTATAGAAAATTAGAACTGAAACCACATTTTTCAAACATATATATTATGTGGAAAATGATTGTTGTGATTTACGTTGCTCCAGTGATTTCTTCAATTTCTGTCAAAGATGAGCTGCTGAAATCAACAAATCAAGTATTTTCTTACTCAGAGATTCTTAGAATCACTGATAATTTCACAACAATGATTGGGAAAGGTGGATTTGGTAAGGTATACCTTGGTGCTTTAGAGTGTGGCAAAAGAGTTGCTGTGAAGATACTTTCTTCACTATCCGCACAAGGGTATAAGGAATTTCAATCAGAGGTAATTAGATGCATCAATCAACTTAGTTCTTTTTTATTATTAAAAATGTTTATATTACTTTATTTTCATTCAGTCAAGATATCAACATAATTTATTTCTAAACTTGGAAATGCAGGCAAAGCTATTGATGCATGTTCATCACAGAAACGTGGTTTCTCTAGTGGGATACTGTGATGAAGGTGACACTAAAGCACTTATTTATGAATATCTACCAGAAGGGAACCTCCAACAGAAATTATCAGGTTTCCACTTCACTCTATATTGGCATGTGCATTTAAAGTTGGTGACAACAAACTTCATTATGATAAATGAACATTAAAATTTAACTTATGTTTCTAATTTTTCTTGAGAAAGGTCACTAGCTCCTTTCACTTCTCTAATATTGACAAGATAACAGAGACAATCAATACACCTTATCAATGCTTAATTTATACTATTGCATGTTTTGGAGTTTTCTGACTATGCTCACATTTGAAAACAAAAACTGTTTCCTGGTAAGAAAAACTGTAATAGCTTATAATAGTATATTCAAAGGTAACTAACAGAATCAACAAGCATACATAAAAATGTTCTCCTTTAGGAAGAACCAATTTTGTTGCATCCTTAGCATCTTGATTGTGATTGTACTTATCAGAGTGGTGAGTACATTGTATGACCAAGATCATAAACAGATCCCTTCATTTTAGAGAATGCAAGACCATCATTTTCCAACATGCCCACATGCTTATGTTGAATATGATGATAATATGCTTGCTGATGCCAATTTTCTTGCACAATATACACATGATCTTTCTGGTAAGACCTTTCTGAATATATTAGCTTCTTATGCAGATAAGAACCAAATTTCTTTGGAATGGACGCAAAGACTTAAAATTGCAATGGACGCAGCAAATTCCATGGATATTCTATAGTTATTTTCTTTTCTTATTACCAATAAAATTATTAAGTTTGTGACTCAATTGGAATTACAGGGTTGGACTATTTGCATAATGGATGTAAGCCACCAGTAATTCACAGAGATTTAAAAACATCCAACATCTTACTAGACGAAAATATGCATGCCAAGATTTCAGACTTTGGAGTGTCTAAAACTTTTGCCAGTGACAGTGACACTTATGTCACAACTTACCCTGCAGGCACACCAGGTTACCTTGATCCTGAGTAAGTAACATTCAATTTTTCAGAGTGCTTATTTAGTGGAATTGAAGCTCTAATAATGATCAATTTGAAAATGGCAAGCGTATAGAATAAGGTATAATAAGTGGCAAAATATATTAGGATAATGAAATCAGGATAATTTTAAGGCTAACTATGAAAATAAATAAATTATATTGACATATTTAATACAATTAGCTAGATTCCTTACTTATTGTGAGGTGGTTTTAGGAGTGTTGTATATATAGATCACAAGTAATAAGAATCATTCAATATCAATTAAAGATCATAATTCAAGTCTGGTTTAATTTAAAAGTAATGAAATTATTTCTTCATTTCAAATAATAATCTTTTTAATTATTTTTAAATAGTAATTCTTTTAATTTTTTAAAATGTTTTCTTTTCAATAATACCCTACATATCATTAAGTGTAACAAATATACTCTCACTAACGAAAATCATAACAAAAGTAATTAAAAAATTAATGATAATTTTAGCTAATTTTGTATTAATTAAATATTTTTAGTAAGTGTTTCAAAACTTAAAAAAAATTATTTTTTTTAGCGATGGAGGGAGTATAATGTTTATCTCATAGTAATATTACTATATGAAATAAATTAGGAGTGTCATAATTCTTAGGTTTCAAGCAAAGTGTGAGAGGTTATATGTAACAAAAATGTATAATTCTTTTCATAAATAACTAAATTGTATAATTCAGTTTAAGAAAATATTTTATCGTAACAAAGACTTACACTTAAAAACATGAAACTAAGTGTTGGTTAGTAAAATGTTAACAATACTATAAGCATTACATAGCTTTGATAAGAATATTGCTTTGGATGAGTAAACATACTACATTAAGATATGATTTAAAATGAATGCATTAAAAAACGTTGAGATAATATTCGTTATATATAAAATAATTTAGTGAAGATCGTTAAGATTCAATGAACAAAATAAATAATATATATATATATATATATATATATATATATATATATATATATATATATATATATATATATATAAAGATATTTTCAAACTTGTTTTTTAAGATTTTGATTTAAGGATGATATTTTGGTCTCTTGCCTAACTACTCATTATTCATTGATGATAAATTGTTTCATATTTTCACTAAGAATCCAATACTATCAAATGAGGTAGAACGAAGTAGAAGAAGAATGAGAAAAACTATAACCTAAAATTATCAGGTTTTTGTTTTTTTTTTTTTAAACAGCTAAAATTATCAGATAAGATTTAAATGTCATAAATATCAATAAGAAGGGAAAAGGTTTGATTGTTGTTGTATTTATTCCATGGGAAGCAAATATTGGAGCCATGGCTGGGTTACACTGATTCGAATGTTCATTTGTTAGCCATCTAACATTTTAATAATCACAACTCATCATGAATAAATAAATTTGGTAAGCTTTATCATTAACACTTTAATTTCGAAGATAATTTTTATTAATTGACTCTATAAATATCTTTATGAATGCATTTGATATAAAATCATATTGTACCTTTACAGATTTTATTGCTCTGGGACTCTGAACAAAAAGAGTGATATTTATAGTTTTGGGATAATCCTACTAGAGTTAATCACTGGTCAACCAGCACTAAGAGGAACTCCAGAAAATCTGAGTTACATACTTCCTTGGGTTAACAATAAACTCAGAACAGGAAATATCCAAGAAATAGTTGATCCAAGGTTACATGGAAAATACAATGGTGCTTCAGCATGGAAATTTATAGGGATAGCCATGTCATGTCTCCCTCAAGTTCCAATTCACAGGCCTGACATAGGGCACATAGCCTTAGAATTAAAGGAGTGTTTGTCCCTTGAATTATCACTTGAAAGGACTGTGAGCGACGTGAGAGACTCATTGGTCATGAGTTCTAGGCAAATTGAATTCCATTAATTAATCATAGATATGGGTCCAAACCCTAGCTAGGGTTGTTTATGTTCATCCTAATTTAGATCCACATGAATGATTGATTGATTTTTTTTTTTTTTTTTAAAGTACTTGTGTTTGCTTTATTGTAATTATTGGACCTAGCTTAAGTTAGGGATATGTTCAACGGTCAAATAAAGGTTATGCCATATTGAAGGAGTTTGTTTTATGCACTTTTTCTTTTTTGATAATTGGTCACTCCACTTGGATTATTTTCATTATGTTCACTTTGATTTCGTACGCTGATGCGTGAAAACTTTTAGGGAATAATTGTGTTCTTTTGCTCCTTTTAGTTTGGATTAAGCGGGTCCCTCAAGTGTTTTTTTTTTTTTTTTTATTTTTTTAAGTTTTTTTTTTTTTTTTTTTAATTTACTTAAGTTTTTTATTTTGAAATTAACCAATTTTCATTTTAATCTACTTTATTTATTTAAACCTCGCAATGTATTATATTTCTATTCCAATATTTGGGGATTTATATTAGACTTGGGACATGAAATAATTTTAAAAATAAAGGGAATTTTGATAAAAAAAAATTATTGAAGTTACACACTCAATGGAATTTGAGGGAATTCGAAATATGCCTGTTAAAATTTATTTTATCCCGAGTGAGTTTGATGTTTTGATTAATGAATAAAAGACAATTTAATCAATTTAATTTATGAAAAGTTTAGTAGCAAATTACAAATTGTTTATTTTAACTAAAATTAATAATGATGGACCAGATTTTTAACATTTCAAAGCTAAAAAGATTAGTTATTAAAAAAAAGATTAAGGAACTTCCAAATTAGAGATTAAAGACGCATCAAAAGCAACTTTTAGTAATGGATTTATGCGAGGCCACTTTGTTAATGATCTGCGCGATTTTAGGAGAATAACTCCATCCTTGGAGATATAGTTTTGTTTTCATTGTCCATGCCAATCCATTAGTGTTTAGCTATTTTAATCATTTTGATAATGGAAAATTACGCATGCTTAGATTTTTGCTTCATAGTACGTTGAGTTGATGATGGAATAAAGACAAGAGAACCTTCACCCAATCCAGAATGTGAATACAATTGCCAATTTTATAGCATCAATGTTGAAAAGAGCATAGTCGTTGTGGAAAAGAGCATATGGGTGATTCTGTGTTAGCTTGGTTTTAGGGGCACAATGCATAAATTGAAGATGCTTGACCTTGTCGTTGGTTCTTTAGACATGTAAATAGCATATCCATAACATGTGACATGAAAAATATCAAACAAATATAAGCTTAAGCTTTGGTTAATCGGTTATCGTAAAACAAAATTAGAACAATAACAGTTTCTTCTGAAATAATCAATTAACACTACGTATCATTGATCATCTAATTTTATTTTCTAAACATAAAATATTTTAGAATAATTTATTAGAACATCTTTTAATCAATCATTTTTAATAGAGAATAGAAAAGCAGATAAATTTCTAGAAAGTTTAATTTGTTATCATTACAAGAAAAAGTCAAATTACTGACAAAATTTTATTAACAAAACTTTATTCGTCGATAAAGTATCATTATTGACGATTCTATAGACGGATATCATTCGTTGCTAAATTTTTTATCGACGGATTTACCGACTGATTTATTCTAAATTCGTTGGTAATTACTGACGGACTCAAAAATCTATTGGTAATTATCGACAGACTCAGAAATTCGTCGGTAAATTTATATTCAATCAATTTATCGACGAATTTTAGATGTTTATAATGGATTTGTCTTGTCGGTAATTTTTATTTTTTTGTAGTGAATAACATGTTTTAATCCATTATGGAATTAATATATTAAAACAAAAGTAAAAATCACATTTTAAAATATTGAAATTAAGTTGTTTATGAACTTTAGATTGGTCACATAAATAAATATTGTCTAAATGTGGAAAAGGCTACATTGTTTCAAATGTGGCTTATGAACCATTATACTTTTTCGAATCATGAAAGTTTAAGTCACAATTTAAAGATATTGTCTTTTAAAATAAAATAATAAACTATATTAAAATAAGTGTGACCTAAAATAAGGAAAATGTGATCTAAACTTCTAGAGTTTGAGTGATAAAATGTGGATAACTTAAATTATAATTTTTTAATGTAACTTAGAATTATAAATAATCAACAAACAAAAAAGTGTAACTTAGGATATTTTTTTTTTCTCTATGCCCATGGCAGTGCCTAGGGGGTGGTTGATAATAATCATCATTGTGATGACTATTATACACCCATTCACTATGAGAGTGGAGTTCCTCATAACGTTCTCTCTCTCTCTTATTTTTTTTTTTTTGTGAACCCTCTTCGTGTTTGCTCTTAGATTTTTCTTCTATTTGTTGCATAAGTTGAGCAAACATGTTCTTTAATTCCTTATCTCTTTTTTCAATCTTTTTATCTAAATTTCTAATCTCATCTCTGAACTTCAATTTCACATTACGATCCATAATGCTTCCATGCACACTAGAATGTTTAAAATGAGAATGGTCACTCTTTTTTTATTGAAAGATTTTCTTTAGGTGTTTGTAAAGGTTTTCACAAAAATGAAGTGACAAAATTTTCGCAAGAGATTTTTAAGTGTGTGTGCATGGAGCCCTATTAAAAAATTGAAGGTCAATTAAACATTTTAAACGGGTCCTAGTTTTTGTCTCGAATTTAGGTTTCCAATAGAAAACTTAAAATGAAAGAAAAGTGAACCTAAAAGGCAAATGTAAATTAGATGTGTCCTACTATAAAAGTATACTTGTGTGTCCCTTGGAATACTTCCACAAGTCTAAAATACTCTTATTACAATATTTACTTAGGGAGGTGAGATTGTACCAAAGACATTTTTTCAAAATATTCTACAAAATAAAGAAAATTAACCAAAGCAAGAAAAATATACTTTGTAACAAAATTTTTGTGACAAAAACAACTAAAGAACACAAATTCATTTTAACAACAAATTTTGCTTTAAATTTTTATGTTTGTGACAAACATTTTTGTCGTTAATCTTCTTTCAATGATTCATGTATTTTTGTGTGGCTTTTGGTCCAACTCTCAATTGAAATTTTCACACTACTTTTAATAGTCTTTTACAAGTCCTTCCTTACCTCTTAAGGTTACCAATAAGTGGCTATAATAATTTTCCAACAATACCTAAATATGTTATCTTAGGAAGAGATGAGTTTCCAAGAAACATGATAAGAGGTAAGCATTTTCATTCAATTCAAGAGTAAGAAGATAAAATTAAGAAAAACCCAATTAGAATTGGACTACTTTAAAATGAAAGATACGAAGAACCTCAAAGAATTTCAAAAGAAATGACTAGTAAAAATCAAGAAAAATTTAGAAGTAAGAACTTAAAATGAGTCTTAATGAATAAGTATAGATTTGGAGTTTAAAGAAAAACACAATGCAAGTTGAATCAAGAAAATAATGATAAAACACAATTGCAATTTCAATATGGAATTAAGAAGAAATTTTCACTCTAAGATATTTCACTATAAAATTGAAGTCATAAAACAACTAAAATAACAAGCAAATGCATCAAAGAGTGTGGTGTGAGTTGTGTTTTCCTTTGTTTTTGTGATGTATAAGCTTCTACCCATGACTTTCTCTTTTAGTTCTCATATTTTTCTTTCCTTTACCAGATTACAGAACAATTTTTACTTTTCTTAGCTCAATTTAAGAACGACTCACAAGTTTTTCTTACTTTCCACTCCAAAATCAATTAGCAAGTGAAACATGTTCAAGTAAGAGATTCAAATTAAAACTTAAAGAAACTGATTTAAGAGGTCAGTCTGCACTCTTTTTATAAGGAAAAAAAAAATCAAAACTTTGCCAATGGTCTAATAGCAAAACAAGAACTCAAACTAGGAAGTACAAGCCAAAAATAACTTGGTTTTCATGTTTAGACTTAGAAAATTGGTGTAAAATTTTGTAGACTACTTCTAACGGAATTATAAACATATAAATGGAATAAACAATTCTATTAACAACTTAGAAGATGTAGCTAAATCAGAGCTAAGTAATCATGCAAAAGACTAAATTCAAACTAGGTTAAAAGAAACAAGCAAAACATGTTATAGAATTTCTTAAACTCATGCAATTGATTCAAGAAAATTGAAACAAGTAATTTATTCAGTTAAGAACATAATTAGGCATAGAACATATAAAGAAACTAAACTAACCCAAGAAATATAAACAAGACTTAAAACTAAGAAAAGAAAGAAAGAAAGGAGAATTTATCTCTTAAAGACCTCCATGCCTTACTCTGGTACTCAATAAATGAAAACAAATTCTCCGAAGCAATGAAGGACTAAGAAAATTCTTAAACTTTTATTCTAAGTCTCAAAAGAGAACTTAGACTGTCCTAAAGGATACTTAAGGAGAACTAAGAGAAGATTACTCCCATGTTGACCTTAAGAACATGAAGACTAGCTTTTAAGTAAATCAAATTCTTATTCATCAAAATGTGAGTGTTATAAAATGCAAGGGATTTTATTTATAGATACCTAATCCCTTTACACTTGATGATATAAAGAATGTGGGACTAAAAAGCTTGAAAAGTGTATTTCCAAAACATGTGGAATAGCGCCCCAAATTAGCCTATTTTTGACCTCTCCCAAGTGATGTTGGACTTTCATGCTTCAAAGCGTTATTCTCCCTTCATATGCATGTCTTGGTCAAAAATTTCTAGAGTTATTGGTTGATTTTTCTAGCTCAAATTAGAGCTTAAATGGAGCCCACTTATACCTTCACAAAATCCTACAAAATACAAAAAAGAAAATATACCTATACAATTTGTACAAGTAAGAAGAAAGAAAATAAAGATTTCAATCTTCTACCTTATAAATATAGACTCTTCTTTCTTGAAGTTTCATCTTTTTTATCCTCTTAGCCAAATGTTTTATGGTCCAATGATTTTAATTAGATGAAATAATTTTTTTGCTATTGATTAATGCAAATTAATCCACAAACCATTAATTATCTAAAGAGTCTTCAATTACAATGTCTATGGAATTTGTAAATATAACTACGCAACATTAAAGTATAGTTTTTAATGCTTTTAATTATATTTTCAAAATATACATTATGGTAGTTGCACATTTTATTAAATTTTTTAATATTATAAGTTTTATTTATCTTATCGTTAATTACAATAATTTATAAATATTGATTAATATTATTTAACACATTTATTTATTTATTTCATAAAGAATTATGAATTAATAGTTTTTAATAGTTTATAAAATTCATTATTTTAATAACAACGTTCAAAATAAATTGATGATTTAATACATTATTCATATTTTTTAGAAATATTATATATGTGATCTAAAGGAATAAACTATATTTCAAAATTATTATAAGTATTTTCTAAGATGAAATTTAAAAAAAAAATAAAGTACATTTTTAAAAGGTGTTGTGTAAAATTATTTAAAGGAATTGATGATTTAATACATTAATAATATTTTTAGAAATATTACATATATGATCTAAAGAAATAAAACACATTTTAAAATTATTATAAGTGTTGTCAAGACTGTAATTCAAAAGAATAAATCATAATTATAAAAGTATTATATAAAATTATCTAAATATAATGACAACAATTAAATAATTATAATTTACACATACATACATAAGTTAAAAACTTTGACCTAAACCGATATGACAATTATGAACAATATTATTATTTACAAGAAAACAATAAAGTAGTTGCCAAAAATATGCATGGGTTAGTGGTCCATGCAAGAAGCGTGGGCCAAACTCACTCTAAAATGTCACAGCTCACGCAACGTTCAAAAATAAAAAATAAAATAAAATGAGGGTGTGACCCACGCACCAAAATTGCAAGTAGTACGGGCTAGACCCACGCAGAATCTAAATAAAATAAAATAAAATAAAATCAAGCGCGGGTTAGACCCAGACATCAAAATATTATTTTCAATTAATTAATTGTGAGTAGCTTGGGCTAAACCCACACAAAACGTAAAAGAAATTTAAAGAAAAGGAAATAAAATCAATTGGGGGCCAGACCCACGCACCAAAACAAATTAATTAATTTCAACCAGCATGGGCTAGACCCACTCAAAATGCAAAAGAAAATTAAGAAAAATAAATAAAACCAAGCGGTGGCCAGACCCACGCAAAATGCAAAAGAAAATTAAAAAAATAAATAAATAAAACCAAGTGAGGGCCAAACCCACGGACCACATTATTATTTTGAATTAATTAATTACAAGCGTGGGCTCTATCCACACATAATGGAAAAAAATTAAAATAAAAAATAAATAAAATAACAATCGGACCCACTCATAATAAATAAAAGTTATAATTGAATTAATAAATATAATAATAATCATAACAAAAAAAGCTCTTCGATATGATATGATGGTTAAGAGTTCTGTGAACGTGTGAGAGATTCTAGATTCAATTCTCTTGTTATATTTAATTATGCTTTTGCTCAGATAAAATAATTGGATTTTTATTATTTACATATGCTTTTGGTCCAAGTAAATAGGAATTATGGTAACAAACAAAAGCAACAATATTTTAAAAAAAGAATGTGAATAAAAAAGTTATTATTATTATCTTTGAACAATACAATCACATACTTGAGAGATGGAAAAGCGTTGTGAAAATTGTCAACTACGATTATTTAACTTCATACCACGCTTTTTATTTGTTTTCTCAGAAAACAAATTAATTGCACTTTAGATTGCTTTATGATAAAAAAAATGTACTCTTCGAAATGAGTTCATTGTAATATGCAAAAATGTTTACATTTATTTGGTTAGCGTGTTAAATAAAGTGGGAAGACGTAAAACAAAAAAGTGGGATCATGTATATAT
>Ga0209489_107552_pt1 | contig 16023 bp, 9 predicted proteins | sample SiratrowhiteBW_FD_187527 | JGI IMG/M metagenome (GOLD analysis project Ga0209489, IMG submission 187527) | Root nodule microbial communities of legume samples collected from California, USA - Siratro white BW (SPAdes) (version 2) | ecosystem: Host-associated > Plants > Roots > Nodule | place: USA... | reverse complement strand
GTGGCCTTGCAAATCTTCGAAGTGTTTTGGTTCAATGTGACACGGAGTTTCAACTATCTAAGCAAATGAAAACAATTCTTGTCGAATACAGTGTAAATTTTACAGAATCAAGAATTTCACAGCATCAATTGAGGTTTTCTTTGACTGCTGTAGGATGTTACAATGAATTCCTCAACATTCTCTGCGATAGCGTTTCTGAGGTACCTTCTCTTGCTCTTACCGTTGTGGGCATACCTTCACCATTCATTTTAGCTATTAGTTAAGACAACATAAGGTCATCCTAATACAGTACCTAAAAGAAACTACAACACTCACCTTTTTGCAGCTATTGTTTATGTAGTTGCAATGCTTCATTTAAAAGTACTTGATTTTAATGATTGACAAGCCAAACGGCTATGCTACAATTAGTTCAGAGTTGTAATACTTAAACAAAAATGTACAACAAAACTATTAAAAGCTTGGTTAAATTGGATCTGTGTATTACATTGTAATTTGATTAAAAAGCTACTTTGTGTTTTGGAATACACTGTAATTTGAATTAAAAATGTCCATATCTGTGATTTGGAATGATCAAATAGTGATTGTAGGTAATCATTTGAATAGAAAAATTAAATACATGACTAAGCCTTTGATCTCTTGGTACAGGGATTGGCAAGCAGTAAATCTCGTGATGTTTCTCTTCCAGGTGACAACCATCCTTATTGGTTGGCCTATATTGGTGAGGGAAATTCTGTTTCTTTCACTGTGCCTCAGGATTGTGACATGAAGGGAATGACTTTGTGTGTTGTTTATCTGTCAACACCTGAAATCGTGGGAACTGAATGTCTTACAAGTGTTTTAATGGTTAATTACACAAAGTGCACATTACATATACACAAGCATGGTGCACTAATTTCCTTTAACGATGAAGATTGGCATGGCATAATGGCAAATTTAGGATCTGGAGACAAGGTGGAGATTTTTGCGACCTTTGGTCCTGGATTGATAGTCAAGAACACCGCTGTCTATCTGATATGCAGTTAATCAAATGATTTAGAAAAGGATCCAAATGACTTACAAAAGGAGCCAAATGACTTGGAAGAAGAACCAAATAACTTACAAAAGAAGCTTGGGCAAAAGAAAAATTCCAAAAATTTCCTCATTAGATTTATAAAGAAAATTGTAATGTGACTTCTCTGGTAAGTCCTTTATCTTCTTTGACAACAACAGGATCCCTTTAGTTGTGGAATTAATCTCGGTGTCCTTGATTGCTATTTGTTTCTTTCATCCTTTCCTTGTTTTTGTGCTATGAAATTATAGATAAGAAATTCAATGTCATCTTCCCATGTTTGTCACTTGTCACATTATATCATAATGATTGTCCATGAGTTGTTTACTGTATTCATTTCTTATTATTATTTTTGTGAATGTTTTTCCCCTTTTACCGTTATTAATACTGTGTGAAGAAATAAAACACAGGTGTTCTTCGGTATTTTCTTGATAAATGTGTTTCCTATGTTGCCTATTAGTTTCTGTTTTTGGTTCAACATAATACGTGTGCTATCCCTTACTGAATTCAGTTAACACATTTTAATATCATCTTTCGCTACCTATGCTCATTCTCTGTTTTACAGATCCCGTGTACAGGAACAACTTCTAAAGAGTATATGATGATCCCTCTAAGTTAATTATTTATATAAGTTGTTGCTAAGTACAGTCCGAGGAAATGCAGGAGAATCATGTACAGAGTTACTGCTTGAATTCTTGAAGGAACTTGAAACCTTTAAAAGAAAAAAGTTGAAGAGAAGAACGTCCTGTGAGTAAAGAATACGCGGATGAAGTTAGGGAAAACCATATTGCACCATATAAGCCCGAACCTAAACTTACAAAAGGATTTATTTTAATATTAACATCACTATTAGTTACTTGTTGCAGGTAAAAAGCAGTGGAACAGAAACCATTACACTAAAAATTGTAAACAATGACTGGCGTCATGTCTTCAGAGTAAGCAACCATAAGAAAAGTACGTTCTGAGCTATTTTCTTTTTCTTATTTTTAATTACTTTTGAAGTTTAACGTGGAAATCTTATGTTGGGTGCTGATGCAATTAAATAATGCTTAAATCTACTTTTGCTTATTGTAATTTCGTTTGGTCCTTTAAATTTTAAAAATTATACAATTTTGATCCAAGCTCCATATGTCATATAATTTGGTAAGAAGATATAATTGAACCGCGTAGATTAACAAATGAACTAAATTTTCTATGGAAACAAAATGAACTAAGATTAACATTGAGAAAGTGCTTTCTCGATCATTTTTCCAGTCCCAACGATTTCCAACATGAGTCTGGATTTTACGACATCATGAATAAGATTTTCTTGCAAATAATTGTGGCCTCTCCTTACTCTACTCAATGTGTCCGAGCCTGCCCAGCAGATGTATTAGAAATCATACCTTGAGACGGATGTAAAGTTAAACAAATTGCTTGTGCTCCAAGAACAGAGGACTGTGTTGGTCGTAAGAGTTGCCGCCTGTCCGACGGATTTCTTTAGTGTTAGATCACAAACTTCTCTAATATTTTCAATGAAACTCTTACCAATGAACGTACGATAAATTCGATTCTAGATGGCTTTGGCTATGGTAGTTTTACCCGATCCTCCCATTCCCCATATCCCTATCATACAGACTTTGCTGGAATGATTTTCAATACATCCAATCACCCTTTCCACGTGGGAGTCTAATCCAACAGGAAAATGAGTAACAGATAAGTCTTCATAGTCCAGCAATGTCCAAACGTGGCTAACGATTAGCTCTACAGGTTCAGCATCATGCCTTCAACATGAATGGTAATGCATTACGAAAAGTAAATATGATTCATTCAGTCTCAAACACGAGTAAGTACGAAGGATTCATCTGTTTACCTGCAATCTCTGCTATCCCAACCAGCGAAAGTTGCAGCTCTGAGTACACGGCTCCACCTGGACAATGCACGTTCCAATTGTTTTCCTGAATAGCTTTTTTGTGCACTTTCTTCCAACGTTTTTCTAAAATCACCCTTCTGTTCAAGTACATCCATTGGGTCAATCTCGTAATATACCGTCAGAATTATTTGGTCAAAAGTTTGGTAGCATTCAATGATTTTTTCAAGCTCACGAAGACTGCACGTAGATTTTGTGTATGATTTAGAGAAAACAATTATTGCAATCTTAGAGCCTGCTATTGCTCTCATGTGTTCTTCCAGCTTCATTCCGTCCTGCAGATTCTCCTTGTTAATGAAAGCTCTGACTTGAGCTTGTAAAAGAATGGAATGGAGATGAGAAACGAACTTTCAATAGTATTTTTATTGAGATTTTAATGAGAAACAAATAGATAATTCATAGTTTTTTTCTCTTTGGTTTATTGATTAAAGTGCTTAGCTCAAGCAAAAATATATTTTCAAAGGACATTACCTTTCTTATGAACTGTTTAAAGTAGGAAGTCCAACATTTCTTATTTGACAATTTTTGAAAGTAAATGTTTTATGCTCAATAATGGTAAAGATAACTTGGGCAAGTTTGACTAAAAGGCTTATGAGAGAATCTTCCTTGGCTATTCATTGCATGGTCATGCATATAGAGCATATAATAACATTACTAGAAAATTGTTGAATAATGATTGAAATTAGTGACCGAAAAAATTAATGACTATCAGTGACTGAATCGGTGACTGAGAAAATTGGGGCAGTTGCTTCCTGCACGATACACATTGCTTCCTGCACTTAACAAATTCTCAATATGCCAACAATCTCCTCATTATTTTTATTTTAAAATTTTTTTATTAAATGATTTTATCTCTCATACTGAGTCACTACGCAAATAAGTGCAATCAAGTAAAAAGTTGTTAACTTGTCCCATAAATATTAACAAAATTTCTTGATAAATAATAAAAAAAGCTAATAAATATTAAAAAATATTTATATTTTTTTTCAAACAACATTGAATTAGTTATCATAAAACTAAATATTTGAAAATAATGTGTTAAACTGAATTTTTTAAATTGTTGTAAATATCTTAACAACATCTAACATCATTTTTATTATTGTTAAAAAAATATAAGAGAGATATTTCTGTAAACATAAGAAGAAGAAAAATTATTTAATATATAAAATAACAGGGACATTATTGGTATTTTGGAAATTTTTTAAGTGCAGAAAACATTTTGTATCGTGTAGGAAGCAACTACTAAAATTCGGTCATAGATTCGATCACTGATTCGGTCACAGATTCGAACATTGATTTCGGTCACTAAAGTAGGTATCGGATAGTACCAAGTTTGGCATATAAAGTCTTGAACTATCGCGATATTCAGCTACTTAAAATACTTTCTTGGATCCCACCTGGTCTCTACCTTTCATCTCGTAGTGTATCAAACTGTGACTTTCCAACAACAAACACTAATATATTAACCTGGTTTCAACTATGTGAGACCTAGTACTCTTTCACCACAAGCATACTCATGATGGTTTCAATAATCAGATAACACAATGAACATTAAGTTATGTCATATGTATCTCAATTCATAAATTATACACAACATTCAAACAAATTCAATTAGTAATTAACAACATAACATACATGTAACTTTCTTTTATCTATATCAATAAAAATATATACTTTTACTATATATGTATACATATAAAATATTTAAATTATTACAAAATAGAATAAAATAAGAATTAAAGCGAAAACTTTAAATAAATATAATTTTGTTGAAACCAGAAATAAATTAAATAAAATAAACCATACCAGTGCGTAACTGAATATAAAATAAAATAAATAGGATTGATACGTAATTGGAGATAAAATAAGTAAATAAATAAAAGAATAGGACCGGTATGAAGCTGAGATAAAATAAATGAAATAAATAAAATAAACAGGGCCAATGGGTAACTGGAGATAAAATAAATAAAATATATAAGACCAGTGCAAAATTGGAAATAAAAGAAATAAAACAAATAGGACTAATGAGAAATCAGAGTTAAAATAAATATGATCAATGCATAACTAGAGATAAAATAAAGAAGTAAATAAATAAATAGGATCAATGCGAAATTAGAGATAAGATAAATGAAATAAATAAAAAAAATAGGACCAATGCGAAACTGAGGATAAAATAAATGAAATAAATAAATTAAACATGACCAATGCGTAACTGGAGATATAATAAATAGGACAAATGTGTAACTGATGATAAAATAAATAAAATAAATATGATCAGTAAGTAACTGAAGATAACACAAATAAAATAAGTAGGAAAACTAAGAGAGTAGGATAATATAGTTCAAGATAGTTCAAAATAAATCAAAGATTAAAAAAATACTCATAAGTTTATTAATATTGACATAAAAAGAGTTTAACCTCACTTCTCCTTACCTTTAAATAGAGAGACACAATAAAAAGAGAGTTACAAATGCTTCTGGAAGGTTTAAGAATTCCCTACAAAACCTCTGTTTTTTTTTTTTTCTCTTTCTCTCTTTCTCTTTATTTGTTTCTGTTTTCTTTCTCTCTTTCTTTCTCCTTCTCTCTCTTTCTTATATTCTCTCTCTTCTACCTTTTCTTTACCCCACTCACACCTTACACTTAGTTACACTAATAACTTTTATTTTATTATTTATTTATTTTCTTAGGATTTATGTCTTGCTGCAATTAATGTTAGTGGATACTTTTAACACTTAAGTTTATCTCTTTAGACAAGTTCACACATCACATATCTTTTTTTTTTTAATTTAATTTTTTTATTTTTTAATTAATTATTTAAATAATTTTTTTCAATTCTTCTTCTTATTATAATAATAATATTTTTTCTTTTATTTGATATTGTTCTTTATTATTTCATTTTAGTGTTGTTTTCATTATAATATTTCTTAAAATCTACTTGCTCTATCTTTCATTGTTCATACTTTATCTATTCAGAATACAAAATATTTTTAACATAAAAATTTAATTGCAGGAATTAAAATATAAATTTTTCTAACACTGATGTTAGAATAATCATAAAATAACTATTATTATTATTTAAAATAGGGATGTTACATGGGATATAGATGAATTTTGGACATTAAGCTAGGTAAATAAAGAAGCTTGCCACGTAATCTAGGGTATGATGTGATTACAAACATGTCACCCACTTATGTCAGATGTTAACCTCTCATTTGAGAAGATTTTGGAAGCTTGTGATGCAAGCTTAGGGTTATGAAGCTTGTGACATAAACTAGAGTTAGGGTTAAGATTGAAACTTCTCCTACAAGGTTTGGACATTAAAGATGTGTATAAATATGAAATGGACATGTTAAGATCAGAGACATGCCCTATTAGCACTATATTTGCCAGAGTGAATGTCATCCAAATCTGGGCAATTATCTTCATGTCCTTTCTCTTTATTCGAGTGGTCTTCTAGTGGGTCTGGTCTCATAAGCCCAACCCCTCAAGCACAAGGCTCTGGCTACTACGGTCTCATCAAATCCATCATACCTAGATGTCAGCATCTGGTATATGCACTCATCATCTTCATCATTGAATTGGAATGGATCACTAAGGTATTAATTGATTGGGGGTTGAAGGGCACCCATCTTCCTCTAACTCTGGCTCTTCTCTCTTGAGCAATTTGTCTTTCCCCCCAAACATTGGCATAGAACTCATAAACTACCTCATGATCAAACTTTTGCAGAGGATTTTCCAGTTGCATCCAGTTTCTCCTCATGAGTTCATGTAGAAAATGGTCATGATCTCTTGTCTACAGTTGGACTTTTCTCTCTAGTATGAAGGACCAGCTCTTGATATTTCATATCTCTTTTCTTTCTCCTTGTCTTTGAAGATCTACCTGGTAGGCTATTCTCCAGATGAGTCTGTCCTCACTCTTTTGCCCTTGGAAGAGCCAGCAGATGTGCCCTTCAAGGTTCCAGTGACAGTGAACTTAGTTTTACCCATCTGCAAAATAAGCATTAGCCTTACAAATACTATGAATCACATCATTATATGCCTTTTTTGCCTTATTATCCCACACTCAAATATTCTCAATGCAAGCATTTCATCAAACACTTGGTGTGCATAGCATACAAAACAACAAAATGGGTGAGGGCATACATTCTAAGCCATAAATCAATGATAATCATGTTCCTCAACAGATAATTGACAACATTATTCCCAAATCAACCAGACATTCATCACATTCAATCACAAATTCACTTTCAAAAGCGGAACTAGGGTTTTGCAATCCAAATTGGGCATAAAAGCACAAATTAATCGGTTAAAAGAGACAAATTGAGACTAAGAATCACTTACCTCAAAGATTATGCAAGAAAATGCAGTGAAAATGGAAGATTTGGAAAGATTGAGCGAGAAATCGGAGAGAGTGAGCAAGGGACGGCGCAAATGAGCTTGGGAGTGAGCCCCACGTATAGGGTTTCACCTTTTTTAAAAACCAGAGCACGAAAATCTTGTCCGGGCAAGACCATCTAGCTCGGGCGAGGCTGACATGGCAGGCCCCATAAGTGACTTATCGCCCGGGTGAGAAATGCCTCGCTCACGCGAATACACTCCAATAAGCACCCTAATTTTTCGTTTAGGGCGACATCTAGCATGTCCGGGCGAAATGACTTGAGAGAGCACCCCAAATTTTTGCTTCAGCGAGACTATGGTCGCCTGGGCGAGAGTTGCAGTTCACACTTTTTTAATTTTATCTACAGAATTCGCCCAGACGAGACTTTCATCGCTCGGGCGAAAACACTCCTATAACTTTTTTTCAAACCCGAAACTCTTTTTCTTCCAAACTTCTTATTAATGATCTGAGGTCAATGCTAAATTGAAACAAAATAATACTAAAAATGAAAACACAAAATTTAGAACTCACAAACACTGGGTTGCCTCCCATGGAGCACTCGTTTAACGTCATATAGCGTGATGATCATAAATTGCTCAGATGGATTACTATGGTAAGACTTTCAATCTCACTACCAAGATAATGCTTTAGCCTCTGTCCATTTATAGTCTAACTCCTCTAAGACTCAGGATCTTCCAATTCCACTACACCATATGGTTGGACTTGCTTGACTAGGAAAGGGCCTGACCATTTAGACTTCAACTTTCCAAGAATGAAAACAATGAAACCAAAATAGAGTAAGCAAACAAACCTTACGTATTCTCACTTTCTTTTGTTTTTCCTCCTTGTGATTCTCTCCTTGATGGCTTTTCTTGCTAGTTCTTTTTTTACGTGTGAGAATTATCTATCTGCCGCCCTAGAGAGTCTTCTCCTTGCTTGTATATACGAGAACCCCATTAGAGGCAATATGTGTGAGCTTTTTCTTTTTGGTGGGATGTGTATGAGGAGTCTCCATCGTGATGCCTCTATTGCGTGTGTGAGTTCCTAGGTTGTGCCCATCCTCAGAGCAGTGTCTTAGTACTGCTTGGAGAGTTGACTGGGTCAGACATTTACAGGGACGAAGTGGTTTTGCTAAGTTAAGGAAATGTTAGATGTGGGAGAGAGCATTGCAGGAGCAGGTTTTTGTTTGTATAGGGTAACGACGTAGAAGAGGTAATACAGAATGCTACAGGGGTTAGCATAGTAAGAGCACACAGAGAATCTTAGAGATTTAAGGGTGTACTTATAGAAATTAGGAGGTGGGAAAAGCGAAAAAAAGCGAGTGACGAGGGGGTGTGACCCAAGGGTATGGAACGGGCTACACCTTTGCACCCATTTAATCACAACAAAAAAACTTTTCTCCTTTTTTTTGAATTATTATTATTTATGGGAAACAAAAATAGAGATAATAAAATTCGATGGCTAAACATTTTTTAAACTTATTTTTATCTTAGTTTTCTTTTTGAAATTATCACTTTATTATTACCCGGACGAAATTGAGTATTGACAGTTGTCTCTCTTTACTTAAATTTTATCTGATAATTTGAAAATTAAATTTTCATATTATCAACGTGAAAGATAAGATAAAAAAATACCACAAAGTCCACTGGAAACATGAATTTTTCTACTTTCACAAACAAATCCTCCACTATCCCATAAGGGTGTTTAATTGATCTATCTACCAATGGAAGAGTCATTCTGGTTGGTCTTACTTCCACCTCCCCTATCTTTTTCAACATAGATAAGGGGATCAGATTGATGCTAGCACGAAGATCTAACAAAGCCTTCCCCATCGTCAGATTTCCAATTGTGACAAGGACTCCCTAGATCACGAGATTTTTGAGGCAAAGACTTTTGAATTATCGCACTGTAACCTGCCTCTAATTCAATGGTTTCCTGCTCTGGGAATTTTCGCTTCTTGGTTAGCAGCTCCTTCAAAAACTTTGCATAAACCGACATCTGCTCCAAAGCTTCTGTGAAGGGTATATTAATCTGTAACTTTTTAATAACCTCAACAAATCTCCTAAATTGTCTATCAGCATCTTTTCTGGAAGGAGTATGAGGGTAGGGTATATCCTTTATAGGTAGTTGATGAGCCTTCCCATTTACAACTGGTTGATCTGCCTTTTCTTCTAAGACAACAATTTGCTTCCCATTGTCTGCCCCCTTTTTCTATAATTCAGTTTCTTGCTTTATTTCACTCCCTTCTTCCATCACAACTTCTTTTTTGAGATGATCTCCTATACTGGCTCCCACAATTTTCCCACTTCTTGTAGATATAACTTTGCAATGCTCTTTAGGATTCGATTGAGTGTTTGTAGAGAACTGACCTCCCTCTTGTTCTGCTAACTGCTTAGCCAGCTGACCCTCTTATTCTTCTAATTGGATAATGAAGCTTGCATGAACTTTTCTAAAGTGTCCTCCAATTTAGTTGTTCTTTCTTGCACAATGGGAAAATTTTAGTGCTCTGGAAATGACATTTTTCTGTTAGATGGCATTTTTCTGCTTCCATCCAACTTCTTGGTTTGTATTGTTCTTCCATCCCGATGCCATATTATTGTGATAATTATTCGGGAATCTAGTATGTCTCCCTTGGTTGCTCATATATAGTGTTTCCTCCTCTGACTAATTTTGGTATGAGCAATTGTCATTCAGATGGTTGCCCCCACAGAAATCATACCTCATAACTTGATTCTGCCCTTGAGAATTTTGGACAGTATGCAACTGGTTGGGCATATTGGCCATCTGTTTTGTAATCACCTCCATTTGTTGAGTCAGAATCTTGTTATGAGCAAGTAGAGCATCTGTGGTGCTTAATTCTAACATTCCCTTCTTTGGTTGTGCATTATGTATGTCGTGCTAGGCCTGATAATCAGTAAATGCCAATGCTTCAATAATTTTGGTGGCTTGCTCCACATTCACTGCCATCATGGTTCCACCTGCTACAGTATTCAAGATCATCTTCGTGTCTGGTCTTAGTCTATTGTGAAAAATGGTCAACTGAGCAATATCTTCGAATCCATGGTTGGGACATCTTCTCAGCATTGTTTTAAACCTCTCCCATGCATCACAAAATGCTTCATCATTCCCTTGCCTGAAGGTTGAAATGTCTGATTTGGCTTTGATGTATAGTGACATAGGAAAGAATCTATTAAGAAACTTCTCTTCCACATCAGTCCAATTGGTGAGGCTCTAGTTAGGATGAGACTTCAGCCACTCCTTGGCCTTTCCTGCCAATGAGAATGGGTATAACTGTAAGTAAACTATATCAATCTCTGCATCTCCAAATCCCATAGTTTCCAGTCAATTCGTAGAAGGTAGACAAACTCCAATTGGTCTTGAGGAACCTGGCCTCTCAATAGCATATATTACAGTCTAAACACACAATTGTCAGCAGTTAACAAAGTATATTAATGTATAATGCTAAAATTAAAAGAAAACTCTATTCACAGCTATTTACTTTCTCAAGTAACTACACATGCTAATACTCAACAATAGCCATTCCCCAGCAACGACACCAAAAACATGATGACATCCTTTGGCAAGTATACCAAGTCAAGAAGTAATATAGAGAAATAAGTACAAGTGTCAAATCCACAGGAAATGATATTAATCGAGCCCTAGCTAGTGTAGTAGCTTAAGCTAAAAGCGTTTAAGAATTTAAATCAGAATAGATTGCAAACAATACTAGGTTTTGTAAAAATGAATAGTAAAACAGTGTGTAAATGAAGTAATGGGAAACTATCTTGGGATTGAACTCATTAACTCAACTCTTTGTATTCTTAACTATAAACATTAATAGCATATGATTATTCATCGACTCTGCACAAATAAGATTCATTCAACCTGATTCCTTGTATATTGAAATTCATAGGTCCTCTTGCATGATACCGTTTTTCAGCTTTCATGGAGTTTGAACCCGCATTAAGTGCAGTTGCTTCACACAACCATTACAGTGTAACCCATTCCTGGTGTTGCACGGTAATGGGTATTCTCCATGATTTCCAAATCCCAAAACTAATTTCCAGTTAATCTTAGGATTTTTAGTTCAAGAAACACTTGCGCATATGGTTCAAGCATGAAGCACATAAAGAGAATACAAGTCTGAATAAACCATATATTATCAACATAAACAACAAGAATACAAGTAGTGTGAGGAAATGACATTCAATCCCAAAATAGATGAACTTAGCTACTCATAGTAGCCATGAATACAATGAAAAATGCTTCTGCAGGGCACTGTTCGTCTCTGTAGCCGCCAGCCAGCTCTCTTTCCCAGGAAGATTCTTTCCTCTTTTATGCCTCGTGCCAAATTTAGGTTATTGTGTCAATAGGCCTTTAGTGACTTCTAGCTCAATCTAAAATGGACGCTTAAGCACTTTGTCACTAACAATACTCTTCCTTTCTTATGTATTTCCTTCAAAGTTGCAGTGTCTTTCCTTTCCAGTTTCATTTTTTTCTCTGATTCTTCTCAAATCTTCTTGAAATTCTTTTCTTTACCAATCTGGGTAACAACACATTCTTCCATTAATTGCAAGGCAAAATATGAACATTAAATGCTTGCTCCCAACATTAAAGACATTGAATCATCCAAAAATTGTAGTTGAAAACATTGAAATTTAGCCTTTATTAGTGACCCAAAGGTATGGAACGGGTTGCACCTCTACACCTATTTAATCACAACAAAAAAATTTTCCTCTTTTTTTTAATTATTAATATTTATGGGAAACAAAAGAAGAGATAATAAAATTCGATGGCTAAAAAATTTTGAAAATTATTTTTATCTTAGTTTTTTTTCTTTTGAAATTATCACTTTATTAATTGAGTATTGACACTGAGCAAAATATTGATGAATTCTTAAAAAATCATGGATATGTAGCATTGGAAAGATACACATTTTTAGAAGTAAAGAAAATGAGCGATTCCTTTAAAGTTAAATTTGGTTAAGATCGTCTTTTGTGAAATATACAAAGGGAAATCACAAACTGGATGCTTGTGGTTGTAAAATTATTAAATGTGTCGAAAAGAAATGGTAAAGAGTTTATCAATGAAGTTGCTAGCATGAGTAGAACCTCTCACGTTAATATGGTCACACTTCTAGGATTTTGTTTGGAAAGTGAAAGCTCTCATTTATGACTTAATTGCTAATGGTTCCATATACAAGTTTATCTAAAGAGGGCCAGTATCCAGAATCAATTGCATCTTTGAGTTGGGAGAATCCCTATTTCTAGGGTTAGAGTACTTGCATAGGGGATGCAATACTAGAATTTTACAATTTGACATAAAGTCACATATTATTCTTTAATTTTTGCCCTAAGATATCAAATTGTGGCCTAGCAAAGCTTTGTCCAAGAAAAGAAAACATTGTTTCGTTTTCGGATACTAGAGGGACAATGGGGTATGTGGCCCCAGAAATGTGGAACAAACATTTTGGTGGAGTTCCACATAAGTATGATGTTTATAGTTATGGAATGACGTTGTTAGAGATGGTAGGAGGGGAGAAGAACATTAATGCTGAAGCCAGTCTCACAAGTGAGATATATTTTCCATATTTGGTACATATGAGGTTTGAAGAGGTTTGAAGAGGACAACAATTTAAGACCAAATCAAGTGATGACCGCAAAGGAAAATGAGATTGCTAGGAGAATAACCGTAGTGGGATTATAGTGCATTCAAATGTTTCACAATGATAGACCTACAATGAGTGGAGTGGTAGAAATGTTGGAAGGCAACATCAATTCCTTGGAAATGCCACCAAAACCTTTGTTTTCTTCTCCTACTAGATCAATAACATGTTCTTTCTCTTGAATTTGATTTTATTGTATTTTTGTAAGATCTTTCTTGATTTAGTTATTTTGAATCATTCTCAAAAGCAAATGCATCTCGTAGATATGTGTTAATCTTCCCATATTCATTAGAAAGCTAGATCAATTGTGTATGATAGCTTTCTTGTACTTAGCTAAATTGAAGTGCATAACTGTCATAAAAGCTTTCCAACACATGGACAGATGAATGATTGAAAAGAGAAAACTTTCATGTAGGCTTTCTAAACTAATAGCAAAAGTTTTCAGGGATAAAGAGGAAAAGACTCTTATTAAATGCATGATCTCATTAACGATTTAGCCACAACCAAGTGAGTGTCTTGATAAAGTTCGCCATCTGTCCTACAACAGGCGACAGTACGGTCGTCGTTAAAAATTTGATGTGATTTCAAGAATGCAGGGTTTACGGGCATTAATAGCACTACCATTGAGAAATAATCCATATCAAGCTAAATGTATGATTGTTACTTGGCCAAAGTTTGCAACATGATAATTTGTTCAAGCTAAAGTGCTTACGAATTTTATCTTTGTCACACTACTACAATATCAACGAGTTGGTAGATTCTCTTGAAAAGTTTATTCATTTGAGATACATGGATCTCTCTTACACTAAAATCAAGAGATTACCTGGTGGGACATGCAAGCTATACAATTTGCAAACGTGGCTGCTATCATGTTGTTCATATCTACTTGAATTGCCTCAAGACATGGAAAAATTGATTAATCTGCGAACCAAGTTGAAGGAGATGCCCACAAATGTGAGTAAACTTAAAGGTACCTTCTTCCTTTATTGTTCACATATGTCTCCGAACACATGTCTCCAAAGTTTGACTTCCTTTGTTGTCAGGAAACAGGAGGGTGGGTTAAAGCTTGGGGCATTTGAAAATTTTTCCACATCTACAAGGAAAGCTTTCCATATTAAACCTACAACATCTTGTAGATGCCAAGGATGATTTTCGAGATAATTGAAAAACTAAGGAGCTAATTGTGGAGTTAGAATTGGAATGGGCATGCACACTGAAGATTCACGTATTTGATAGAGATGTAATTTTCCAGTTGGAACCATCATCAAACTTACCAACTAATCTTCAAATTTTACGGTGGCACCGCATTCCCAAATTGGTTCAGATTCCATGTGTAAAGATATGTAAAGAAGTAATAATTTGAACAAAACCCAAAGATCTTATCAGAATTTATAACTTGTCTTACTCGTGGTATAAATTATGTTCCATTTATTTAATTGATTTTTGTCGTTGAACTTGTGTGCCTTAATGTTCAAACTGCTCCTCTGTTTCTCAATAATGTGTTGCATTATGCTGCTTGGTTTATACAATTATTGTTTAGCATTAGATTTCAGTATCGTTATCAAATATTCATTTATTCTAATGATGCTTAAAGATGGAGAATTGATGGCTTTTGGGGTACCATTTTGTTATCTAACAGTTTTCACGTAATTAAAAAATGATAAACTCCTTGTCAATGCATTACCGGAAAGTTAAACAAAATTATGTGAAAAATGAGCTAAGAAATATGAGATAAACCTTCTTTAATATTGTTGTTTTTACATAATAAAGGGAGATAAATGAAGGAAACTATATGAAAAAAAGTATAATGTATTTTATTATTTTGCATCTGCAGCCAAGCACAAAATACATTTATAGCACTTGCAAAAAAAGTTAAGCTAACTCAAATTACTTTCCCCTAGAATTTAGGAACATTTATTTTGATTAGAATCCTAAAGTTTCGGAGCAATTATTTTAACTAAAAAGACTTGTTCAAAACTGAAATAGAAAAAAACAAATATCAATGTGCATTAAAAAAATAAATATCTTAACATATATCTAACACTCCTTCTTGATTTTGGAATTGCAAACTCCAATCTTCTGTCTTAAGAATTCAAACTTGCTAGCTAGAAGTAACTTGGTAAACAAGTCCGCAACTTGGTTTTCAGTTTTGCAATAAACAAGATCAACAACTCCATCTTTCTATACCTTCCTTAAGCAGAACAACTTTTAAAATGCTTGATTTCCTCATGAAAAACACGATCATGGGAAATAACTATTGCAACTTGATTTTCAGCAATGGCTTTTGTACTTTCCTTTTGCTTCATGTTAAGATCAATAAAAACAAATTTCAACCACAAAACTTGGTTAACAACAGCGGTAGCAGCAATAAATTCAGCTTCTGGTGTAGACTATGCAACAATTTCTTGTTTCTAAGAGCACCATGAAAAATTCCTAGCCAAGACTAAAACAATATCCTGAAGTGCTCTTCATATCATCCAAGAGCTCCTTTAATGTACATAACAACCCTCTTTGCTGCCTTTAGATGCTCTTCACTAGGACAATGCATGAATCTAGATAGAACACTTATAACATACAATATATCTGGCCTTCTTGTTGTAAGATACATTAGACAACCAATAAGACTTTTGTAATGTTTTTCATTTACTGCAACAATTCCATAATCCTTGGTTAATTTTGCTTTTTAATTCATGGTAGTGTTGACCTTCTTGCAATCTTCCAAGCTGAACTTTTTAGAATCTCCCTTGCATATTGTTATTAACAGATAAAAACCTCATCATCTTACTTAATCTTTGCTCCAAGGAAAAAATTCACTAGACCAAGATCAGTCATTTCGAAAGCTTGCATCATTTTTAATTTAAAATCATCAATAAACATTTCATTGCTCCCTGTAATTTGTTGGGGTGCAAACAAAGTCCCACATCACTCAAACAAGAGGTTGGACATGGGTTTATATACACATGGGTAGTCTTCATTGGTAAGAGGCCTTTTGGGAGGTGCCCAAGAGCAAAACCATGAGGGCT
>Ga0209489_107550_pt1 | contig 16028 bp, 3 predicted proteins | sample SiratrowhiteBW_FD_187527 | JGI IMG/M metagenome (GOLD analysis project Ga0209489, IMG submission 187527) | Root nodule microbial communities of legume samples collected from California, USA - Siratro white BW (SPAdes) (version 2) | ecosystem: Host-associated > Plants > Roots > Nodule | place: USA... | reverse complement strand
AAGAAAAAAAAAAGTACAAAATAGAGTAGATACAAGAGCAGCAATGTAGAGAATAAGAAGAGAGGAAACATAAATGAGAGAAGATACGAGGAAGTGCGTATGAAGAAACCAAGAACAAATGAAGACAAGCAAAGAAAAAGAAAGAAATAGAAGGATGAAGAAGAAAATGAATAAAAAAAATTCTATGTACAGGCTGATGGAAATTTTTGCCATAAAACATTGCCGGAGCTCAGGGCACCACGGTTGAGGTTGCCAGAGTGGATGGTGGCTGGAGAAGGCTCATCAAAGACCAGCTTCTTATCCATTAGGCTTGACTTATCAATAGCTATGATGTACGGTTACTTATTACATTGGACTGAACTAGAGATCGAAATCTCAATATTCTAAAATTATGAACTGAAGATATTAAAGAGTTTCATTAAGGGTATATTTGAACGAGTTTCTCCATAAGTCCTATTAGAAAAGAAAAATAAGAAGAAAACAATGAAATTACCTTTTCCATAAGTTAAAATTAGCTTATACGCAAGTTATAAATAAAAACTTAGACAAGCTGTATGAGAGAGAAAACTTCTACAAATTAACTCGTGCATAAACTAATTTTAACTCAAACACAAGTTATGAATAAAAATTTAGAGAAGCCTATATAAGAGAAGAGAACTTCTAATAATTAGCTCATGCATAAGCTAATTTTAGCTTATGGCAAAGTTGATTTCAATTTTTCTTCTTATTTTTTCCCCTAGAAGAGGTTATGGAAAAATTTGTCCAAATAAGCAAGGTACCTAAGAATCAAGAAGAAAATTTAATGATGCTACATAAGGAATGTTACGGTGTTTCTTAAAGCTTTTAGTTCAAGGAAGTAAAAGTTATGCTAAAATAACACATTCTTGGACTTTATATTTGTTTATCTTCAATCATGTTCAAGTAGAGTCAGAGACCCTTAGAAACAGTTCAGAATCAATTAAAGTAACTTGATTATACATAGAGCTCTAGAGCTGGTATTTTGTGAGCTGGTACCACTGCTACATAAAATACTTCAGAGCTGGTTTATGGTTGACTACCCAAGAGTTGAAGCTGGGCCCTTAATTCAACATATGCATTTTCATATGTTACTGGGCTTCAGGAAACAAGTAGGGCTGGGCTAAAGTAGATATATTTAATCCAGCACATCTGGACCTTTCACAAGGAATAATACTCATTGTTCTCCTTTCAGAATATAATTTCTGCAGTAGTGTGTATAAACAACTGTAAATTCTGCCAATTTTCCTAACATTGAAGCTATAGTAATTTGTTTTATTCATTTACGTCATTCTTTTTGAACTCTTGCATTGTCTTGTTTGAGTATAAATAGAAATATTTATGAATATTATTAATGTTATTAAGTTTGCTATGTTTTGCTATGCTATATATCTGGTGTTAAAGTGCTGAGCATTGTTTCACTCCTATGTTCACGATTCTTGGCATGCCCTTGTTGATAAGTTTGACTTGTCTGTGCAGTAATGCCAGATTTTGCCCAAGTCTACGGCTTCCTTGGCAGTGTTTTTGATCCAAATTCAACTAATCACCTAGAGAAACTAAGACAGATGGACCCAATAAATGTGGAAACGGTAATTAATATCAACTCCATCATTTTCTTTTCTTCTTGTTTATGGTATGTAAAGGTCCAAAATTTTGGGTTCAAGTGCTTAGTTTGTCTGGCTGAGTATTTTATATTGTTGTATTTTGCAGGTATTGTTGTTGATGAGAAATCTCTCTGTCAATTTAATGAGTCCAGAGTTTGAGGATCATGTAAGTTAGTTTCCAACAGTAAGCATTTTTTCTCTTGTTATTTTCCGACTAATATAGTTATTGAACCCATCATAGTAGCCAGATGCCAAAGTCATCTTTTAATCCTTGTTGCTTGCTTTTATTATGTAACATAACAAAGATGTGGGATGATATTAAATTGGTTTCAAATGGCTGGATTATTTTAAGCGAGTAAATAAATTGATATCACTGTGTTGATATTTTGTTGGTGGAAGCCTCAATAACCCTAGGTCTGTGATGATTAGAGTTTTGGCTCTATCACTGCACGTTTGTTGTTTGGCAGCGGGGCTTATTTTCTAAATAGAGTTTATTTTTTAGAGCATGATATGGGATTTTTGGCTATATAAGTTGCCCAGATAATATTTTTTCCACATTCTTGCTGTTGTGTTCATGCTTATAATTTTGTTTTCACATGGAATTTTTGGAATTATATACTTGAGCTTTTTGACATTGGGGGGTAGACAAGCTATTCCTAAAGGAGAGAACGAAACGAAAAAGATTAAATTAATTTTTCCATAAAATAAAATTAATTTATTCATAAGTTAAAAATAAAAATTTGAGAAAGTTATACAAGAAAATTTCTGCAATCTAGTTTATATATAATCTAATTTTAACTTATGGAAAAGATAATTTGCATCTTTATTATTATTATTGTTATTTTTTTATTAGAACTCTATGAAAAGACTTGTCCAAATAGACTCAACGGAATGTACAAAATCAACACCCCATGATGAGACTCATTTCAGATGACTATTTTCACACACGCTTGAAGAAATTTAGAAAAGTTGGCTCTTGAAGTGTGTAGAATTAGCTATTTTTTGCATTTATTTATTTTGAATTGCATGCACGGATTTTCTGCTGCATTCTATTCTTATTCTGTTTGTTCCGAATTCACAGACATGCAAGTGTTGTCTTATTATTATTCTGCGTGACAAAGTCCTAGTCCTAGCTTCATTTATTTTATTTTACTTTCTACAACATGTACTTCTTTATGGTCTACTAACAAATTCTTTTTTAATGCAGAAGAGGCTGCTTTCATCGTATGATACCGACTCTGATGAGTCGAAGCTTGTTAATATTTGCAGCAAATCCCTCACTAATAAATCTGAGAGTGCTATTCTGTCTGCATAAGGAGGTCGTGGTGGTTTTGCAGTGAAGAGTGTTTCTAATCTATTGGCTGAAATGCACATAAAGTGGGATCAAGAAGGTGAAAAAAGACAAGGTTTTGCTAAAAGGAAGTGTAGCTTCTTAATGCTTGCATATGTATATAGGAGGTACATATATAAATATATACATATATATATATATATATATATATATATATATATATATATATATATATATATATATATATATATATGTATGTATGTATGTATGTATACCTTTTGGATTGAGTTTTTGTTTTTGGCACTGATAGATGGTAGATGTGCTGCTGTGTTTTGTATATCTTTTGAAGATGGTTGTCCTTGAAATGCAGGACAATGAGTCCTGTTAGGTCACTTCTGGAGGCTTTACTGTACAGTCTGTTGAGTGGTTTTGTGTGTTATGCTGCGAAGCTTAGAATTAGCAGTTAATATTTAAGAGCGGTGTTAGGAATTAGGGCTGCTGTTTGCCTTGTATATATATAAGCAATAAAACAGTGTAGATAAGTTTCTCCTTTCATGCATATTTATATTATTATAAAACGTCTCTTCCTACCTGCTTTCTACACCAACCTTTTCATTAAGAAATTCAAATCGTTTTTGCTCAAGAATGAGTGATGTTTGATTTGGCATTTCAAGTTTGGTTGAAGGAAAGTAAGAAAAAAAATTATTAAAAATAGTTTATAAATCATAATGGGTGACTTGGTATCATCTTCAAACAAATGTCAAAATTAATTTTACTTTTAATGCGATGACTTCATCTGATGTGGAAACAAATATTTTATTTGGTGTGTTTTTTGAACTCAAACTGAGAGTGATAATGACTAAGTTGAAAAATTAATATTAAGTTTTATATCGAATTTGTTTCCATATAAAACAAATAAGTTACTTTATGTAAACCTGATTTTCATATATTAATTTGAGCGAAAGCATAACTATCACTAAAATGACTTACAAAAATAAAGTAACTCGTTATAATATAAGAACTAATGACGGCCCAAATAAACATAGGTTTTTACTTCCTGAATTCTCGTAATTTCTAATTGCATCCCCATAATCTTAAAAATGATTATTTTACCTTTTATAAAAGTGAATTTTGAATTGCGTATTTTAAAAAATTTTGAAATAGAACTTTTAAAATAAGATTCCTAAAACACAAAATATATTTTGAAACAAGTTTTTTATAACATTTTTTTAAAAAAAAATAAAGTATATATTCTTTCTTAGAATAAGTTTTTCAGAATAATTTTTAGAATTTCAGAATATATGAATGCATTTCAGAATAAATTTTTCAAAACAAAACTATTAAAATTATTAGAATAAGTTGTCTAGAATGGTAACTTTTGAAATAAGCTGTCCGAAACAATCCTATCTCTTATCTTCTTCCTTTCCAAGAATGCAATGCGCAATGGATTATATAGATAAGTGGTAATGGCAGCGACTGTGCGGTGCATGAGAAATTAGTAACTATGGAGGTGTAAAAAACAAAAGTCCTTTTATATATAACTCTTCAGTCCAAAAATTATATCATGGCTTAATTCGATCCATGAAAAAATTTCACAATAACTTATACATATTTTAAACACGGTTATATAGTATTACTATTTTCCATTATTTTATTTCATTATTTATAAAAAAAATTAAATTAATCAAATTAAGAAAAACTGAGTCATTTCACATTGATCAAGTGAGACTGAACTTTAAATTTTTAAATGAGAACCGAATTTTGTAGATAGAAAAATTTGTTTCTCAAAAAGTATTTATTGTAAACTTTAATATCTCAATATGCATATAAATTAAAAGTTATACATTAACACATTTATTTCATTTTGTTTAAGAAAATTAATTTCTACTATACGTGTATATTGTGTATATATATATATATATATATATATATATATATATATATATATGAATCTATTTTTTTATTATTGTTATTATTATTATTATTTAAAAGTTCGTTTACATAACATGTTTTAAAATAAAAAAGTAAAATATGTACTAATATTATATACATATAAACATATAGTTTGTATGTATTTAGTAATTTAGACTTAACTTACTTCTTTAATATTATTATTATTATTATTATTTAAATTATATTAATAAATTACTATTTTTAATTACTACTGTTAGTAAATATATTTTGGAGTATGTTTTTGTTTGAATATAAGCATATTTTAATGTCTTAACGTCATCCTTTGAACATATCTTTTGTGAACCGTAGTAATTTAAAATAAGAAATATTCAATACCTAATTATATATTAGAAAATAATTCATTCAACAATTAATGATAGAAAGAAAATGTTAAATTATTTCGTATATTCAAATTATACATGTCAAGGTTCAAAATTTTCAGTTAATTTTTTTACATAAACTACCTTTGAACAATAATATTTTTATGTGTTGTGCTGCTGATAACATCGATTATTGTATTTGGAAAGTATAATTCACAATTGCAGTCAATAATATACTAAATACTCTATTTATATCATAATATATCTACCAGTAGCATATGTTTATGCAACGTATGATTTTTAATTACATATCTTTATCACTTAATCTCTGTTAGAAATACATTAATTATTGTAAATTAGTTTAAGTTTAGTTATACATTAGAATTTTTTTTTTATACTGTTGATAAATATATTTTAAAATGACCAAATTAAAGCAATTAAAATACCCTTAAGTGGAAAACTAATGTAATATTTAGATAAATATATAAGCATCATTTCCACTACATACATATATATATATTCACTCAATTACAGATTTTCCTACATAATATAAAAATATTTTAAAAATTTATTTTAATATCAAAATAAACAAATAAATAGTTATAAAATATCTGGTTGAATTCATTAGCTTACTATTATATTTAAATATGATTTTAACAGAAGTATAAATACGTTGTAAAGAAATAAGTATAAATATAACTAAATAAGGATTATTTTATTTATAGCATAAAAGATGTAAATATTTATTTTAAAATTAGAGCAAATCCGAATATTATTTTTTTAAAATGGTCTCCAAAGTGGTGAATGGAATTTTACCATAATTAAATCGTTCAGATATTTTCTTAGAAATATTTAACTTTTGTATTCTAAAATTTTCATTTTTAATTTTCGTAATTCAAAATTAAATTTTATTCAATGTTTCACTTATAAATAAAATAACTTTATTAAAAACATAACACTTATATATTATATTAAAATACAAAGCACTTTTAGAAACCTATAACTCTTATTTTATGAAAAATTGAAATAAAATAAATATTATTTAATAAAAAACATTATAGAAGAAAGGATAATTTTCTTAAGACCATCTCTTCTCCTTGAGACTCATATTTGGACAGGACAAATAACTAGTTGAATTGAATTTGACTATTTGTTGAACAATAAAGTTTATCTTTTTGAATAATATTTATGACAATGAAGATTCCTTTCAATAATTTTTTCTTTAACAACTTTCAAAAAAGTTAAAATAATACAAAATAACTTAGACCATTAATAATATTTATGCTAATATAATTATTCTAAGAATCCTCATCTTCAAATCCCAATAACATTAAACCTTTTTTCTTACACAAAAAACCAGACAAAAACACAATAAATAAGTAAACTCATCTTCTTCACTTTTCTCTTTCTCTCTCTCTTCAAATTTCTTCAATGAACTTTCTCTAACTTCACTTTCCCACCCAAAACCAAAACCAATGCCACCAATTTTCTAAGCCCGCATCGCTGTGTTTGCAACCATGTCAGTGTACGACGCAGCTTTCGTCGACACAGAGCTTTCCAAACGCACTTCCATCTTCGGCCTCCGTCTCTGGGTCGTCATCGGAATCCTCGTCGGATCCCTCATCGTCATAGTCCTCTTTCTCCTGTCCCTCTGCCTCACCTCCCGCCGCCGCCACCACCACCACAAAACTCCCCGCCGCCGCAGCGCCGCCGCCGTCCCCACGCCGCCCATCTCCAAGGAAATTCTGGAGATCGTCCACGTTCACCCGCCGCCCGACGCCGTCAGCCTCCCACCTCCGAAGGCGGAGCCCCGCGCCGCCGCCGTACTGTACTCCAGTGGGGAGAGCAGGGGAACCTTGAGCTTGTGCGAAACGGCGTCGTCGCTGGGGAGCGGGAGTGTGGGCCCCGAAGTGTCGCATCTCGGGTGGGGGAGGTGGTACACTTTGAGGGAACTGGAAGCTGCGACTAATGGGTTGTGTGAAGAGAACGTGATTGGTGAAGGTGGCTATGGAATCGTGTATCGTGGGTTGTTGCCTGATGGAAACAAGGTTGCTGTTAAGAACCTTTTGAATAATAAGTATGTCTCTCTTCTTATTACAATCTTCAATTTCGTGTGATAGTTAAATTCAGATGAAGTGGGGTGGCTACATGGATCGCTCAATTCGTTTTACTTGGTTAAAGATCAAATTTTTAGAGGAAATTGCCAGTAAATTTAATTTTTTTATTTTGAGGTTTAATTTGGGTGGCTGAAGAAAAATGGTGTTTCTGTGATCTGTGGTTGGGTCTGTGTGTGTTATAGTAAAAGTGTAAGGGGAAATTCATGTGTTTGTATGAATTTATTTTTCTTAGTTTTGGTGTCTGGGGTTGAAGTTTTCATGTGGTGTTTTTGAATCTGCATAGGAGAAAGGTTTTCTTGGTTTTGGGGTTGTGTTTTTTTTTCATTTGATTTGAGGGTGTTTGGAAAAAAAAAAATTGCTTGGGTTGAGCTAAATTAAATGGATGCTTGTGCTAGGTTTGGAATGCAGCTTTACTTGCTTGAAGTAAATTAGTGCTTGTGGTGACAGTGATTGACTTTTTTTTTTTTTTTTCATGTTTTCCTTCTGTTTTACTCTTGCTACTACTGTTTTTGTAATACTTTTTAACCTGTTTTCTTTTTCGTGTGTTATCCTTGTCTTCTGCTTCTGGGTGTTGTGTTGTAAAGTTTCTTACTTACGTGAAGAAAAGAATCGTTTTTCTTTTCGGCTCCTTGTTTGTTACTACCGAATTGTTAATGTTGTCACTTTCAGGAGTTTTCTTAGTATAACACTTTGTTGCGATTTTCCATTAAATTAGACTTTGTTTACTCACTAACTGTTGGTGTATAGTGAAAAGAATGTGGTCTTGGTCTTGGATTTGTCTTTCTCTTAGAAGTGATTAATGTCTAACTCATTATCAGGGGCCAAGCTGAGAGAGAATTCAAAGTAGAGGTGGAAGCAATTGGTCGTGTGCGGCATAAGAATCTTGTTAGGTTGCTTGGATACTGTGTTGAGGGGGCGTACAGGTATATTTTTGAATTTACTTTGAGCATTGAAAGTAGAAAGTTTGTTTGATTTGAAGGTGGTGAGATTTGATGCATGTTTCTTTTATCGTAGGATGCTTGTGTATGAATATGTTGACAATGGGAATCTAGAACAGTGGCTGCACGGTGATGTTGGAGCTGTAAGCCCTATCACTTGGGATATCCGAATGAACATTATATTGGGCACGGCAAAAGGGTACTATATTTATGGTCTAGTATGCATTCTTAATCCATTTCAGTGCTTGGAAGGTTTTGATCAAAGTGATTTCTTCTGTGTATCTTTTCAGACTGGCCTATCTTCATGAGGGTCTTGAACCGAAGGTTGTCCACCGAGACGTGAAATCGAGCAACATTCTGCTTGATCGCCATTGGAACCCAAAGGTTTCTGATTTTGGGCTTGCCAAGCTTTTGTCTGCTGATCATAGTTATGTCACTACTCGAGTGATGGGAACCTTTGGGTTAGTATGGTTTAACCAAGCATTTCCCTATCTTTATTTTCTATTATAATTGGTTATTACTAGTACTAGCTCCATTCTCATATCTAAGCAAAAAAAGCTGATTTTGCACATATTAAGGAAAACAGTTAAGGGCATTCATTTTTATTAATACTAGATGATCTTCCCACAAAAATATACTATGATGGTATAACCAAAGGTCAGACCATAAATAATGTCAGGGTGTTTTAGGAAAAAATATCATTAAAGGAAATAAAAGTAGTTAAAATTTGCTTCTATTTGAGACCAAAAAAGTGACATTTTTTGCTTATATATGAGAACCGAGGTATTATTACTCAAATTTAAGATCCACAACCACAAGTAGTGATTCTCTCTTTTTTGTTCAGTTATGTTGCACCTGAGTATGCCTGCACTGGAATGCTGACTGAGAAGAGTGATGTGTATAGTTTTGGGATACTTATCATGGAAATAATTACGGGAAGAAGTCCTGTTGATTATAGTAGACCACAAGGAGAGGTTAGAAACCATCACCAACACTGTCAAAAGTTTTGAGAATGTTCGTTTTACTGTTGTCTGCACATTCTCTCTCTGGTTTCCCCTGACTGTGGAAGTTGGAATTGTTGCAGGTTAATTTAATAGAGTGGCTGAAAAGTATGGTTGGTAATCGAAAATCTGAGGAAGTGGTTGATCCTAAGCTTGCTGAAAAGCCATCTTCAAGGGCTCTTAAACGGGCCCTTTTGGTTGCTCTTCGATGTGTCGACCCTGATGCTTCAAAGAGGCCTAAAATAGGACATGTTATCCACATGCTGGAGGCTGAGGACCTCTTATTCCGTGATGTATATTCTTTTTCCTTATCAAACTTTACATTGTACATGACTCAAAAGACAAAAAGAAAGAGTTTAGTTTTGCTGTAATCTGATGCTTATCTGTTTTCTTTTGTCATTCCTGTCTGCAGGAACGAAGGGTTGAGGGAGAATCTTCCCGTTCCCATCGCGATTATCAACTGGAGCATAAAGGCTCTGGATTAGATAAAAGGCACACAGGTGGAGAGATCAACGATCAGACTGAAGATGACAGCACTAGTAGTAGTAGTAGATATCACCATCAGCCTACTAGACGGAGATAATCGTAGCATCATAACTGAAGCAATGTGCCATATTATTTTTCTTCCTAGTAGTTTGCTAAATATTTATTTTTACTTTAATGATGAAAGAAGCATTTAGTCCCCTATTTGCATAATGTCCCCAACTACCTACCTCAATCTGGGGAGTTCTTTTGTATACTCTGATTCATTACTATAAAATTCAAAATTGTTTTGTGTTTCTGTTTATTAGACAAAGTAGGATAAGCCTTACACAGTGGTATGTGGTCAAGATATGTTATCAACCACCTTTGTCTCCCATATTTTGTTTCTAGCACTGCATCCTGGTCCCATCCATATGTTGGAAAATTTAGCATTTTATGAGTGTAATTGGTGGGTCCAGTTTGATGCTTCTGAGCAGCAGGCCTACCATCCAGCTATCTTGATGGAAACAGTTTCAATCTATTAACATCATTGCCAACTTCATAATTGGATGCTTGTGATAAATGAACATGCTGGATAAGTAATGAATATCAACTGTATCTTCAACTTTTTTTTTGCCATGAATGATTTACATTTTACAAATGGAATAACAGGCACTGAGAGCATGCAGTGTGCAGGAACTTGGTCATAGAATTAGGTTTCATTGTCAATGTCAAACTTACCAGTACATGCTTTCTCATTAGAGAGCAACAAGCACAGTGTCTGACTATGAGTGTATCTTGGGATACCTTTTTTTTTTGTCTCTTTCTGTGTTCTTCAATGGTTAGTTAGTTTCTCTTGACATCTGCACCTTGAAATGCTTAAACCACTGTGAGTCTTTCACACTGCTGATTTCCTTTCAGTGCTAATTTCTATGTACTCTGAAACCTGACATTGACTTTGTGATAAGTAGTTATAATTTATAACAACTATGATAGCTTTAAGGCAATTGTCAAGCTACATTGATTATTGACTTTTTGTCAACTGTGGACCCTTTCAGAATAAACTAACGTTTATTTGTTCATCCACTCCTGAAATTTCTTATTTTGTTAGTTTTATAACCCTTCATAATACAAAATGGGCAATCATATCATAGTATTCACCTTCATAAATATCCAATTACGTGTTAGCATAGCAGCATCATTGGAGATAAGCACCTTCAATGTTCTTTTTTGCCTTAATCTCAGAAGTCGCTTTCTTGCAGAAAGTGATATATACACACATAGCTGTTGGTGGTAACTGCTACAGCCTATTAAAGCTATATGGAAAAAACAAGTGAACTTTGTTTCATGTCAAATGTTACCTCTATATGTTTCCAAATGGTGTGCACTTCTTTTTGTTTCATGAATTTTGTATATTTTATATTAAGAGTTTTTTTTAGTTACGTGTCAGTAATTAAAAATTTAAAAATCACTTTCTTTATTAAAAAAAAATATTTTTCCATTTTATTTCTGAATGATACAAATATACTTTTCATTTAAGGTTTTTCACAATTATTTTTAACAAATCCATTCAATAACTTCAATTCTAGGGAAATCTAATTATATTTTATTAAACCATCGTTTTACCTCCTTAAAACTTTCTTAATTCTTTTCAGTGGGGATAAAAGAAACAACAATAAAATTAGGAAGAATACTTTCTCAATGTATAAAGTAAAAGTATTTGAAAAGAAATTAAAAACTTCTATTGACATAGTTTTAGAAACAATTCTTAAACAAAGTAAATCTTTCTAGCAAAAATATTTTCTCTAGGATCTTGTTCACAAGAGACAACTCTTTTAGATGTACAATAACTTTAATTTCCAGACAAAGTCATGAAGAGTGAGTTGAAGAAGCTTGCATTCATGTGGTATTATTAATGGCACTCTTTTTTTTCGTGCATGCACATGAAAAAAATATACATCAGAACATCATAAGTTATAGTATAAATTAACTTTGATCAAATAATTATATACAACTAGTTAAGATTGTTTTAATTGTTTATTTAAATATATCACCGTGCCAGAAATTTTCAGAAGTTGTCGGAAAGAAGAGTTTATGCAAGGGAAATATTAGTTTGAGAAGAAAAAAAAAATTTCTTTAGCATAAATAGTTAATTGTTATATTATTTTTACTTTAAAAATATGCTTGTGTACGTACCATGATTATGATACGATGATGCGTTTAGATATTTTTGCATTGTTTTTCAAACTCTTCTAAAGTCACCATTCACGAGAATCTTGTATGTTCAAACTTGAGATTTAATTACAATTTTTTAAACTAGCAATGTTCAAATATTTTCCACAACTAGCAGAAAAGAATCAATGCAAAGATCCACGTTCGGTTCTATAATTTTTTTTACACATTTTATGAGTATAAAACAATCAAGTTGAACTTATATTTTAAAGTCATTAAGTGCTCCAACTTGTACATGCACATGCTTATCTTCTCTAAACATATTTATTGGTAGTGAATGGTGGGAAGGGACAAAAGATTGTGTGTTGTTTCAACTTTCTATAATAAACAAAACACCATTTATCACTTTGACAATTTTTTGTTTTTTTGTGTGAAATTGTGATGTAACATGATGTCAAAGAAGTGATGCTATATCCTTAATTGCATTCTCTCTTGACCTCTTAGTGGAAATTTAGAAATGTGACTTTCTTGGTCTGCTCTATTCAGTTAAAACTTTTTTCAGGAAAAAGGAAAAAGAATGAAGTTAGTAGTATGCTTTCTTCAGTTCATAGCCAAAACCAGCCATAATGCCATTTTTATTTGTTTTTGCAAGTTATTCCACCTTTAACATGGATGTTATGACATAAAAAGCACATTGAAGTTTTTTTCTTCTCTCCAAAAATAAGAAAACCCCACAGATCTAAAATTTATACAGGATCATGTTTGTGCAGATATTAAGTTTTAGGAGTTGTAATATATTATTTTTTCCTCTGGGGTACAAGAAAAAATAAGGGTCACTGGTGTGGTCCATGTCTGAAGTAGAAATCATCCATTATCCATAAAAATCAAGAGAAAGAATAATTTGGTTAATTTTTAACTATAGAGTTAATATAGCCTTAGTAGTACATAATTTGGTAAGTAATTTGTTTTACCATTTTTAATTTAATATTTTCTTAATTTTATGTCGTTAATTAAAAATGCTGTAATAATGATTGGTTAAATAGAAATAAATAAAAATAAAGAATTATTTGTTTGATTCAAATACGAAGATATTTGAAGCCAAATGAAAAATGTAAAAAGAAAGATGAAGAGAACAAATATGGGTGGAGCAATCATATAGATTAGAACTAGAATATTCATTATTATTGGAGTTTTCATTGTATAAAATTGTTTTTTCCATTCAATTCAATATTTTAAAACATTACATTTGCGTTTTTTAAAATATATGTTTTTCAAAATGTTTATTCTTATTTAATATGAGACTTTATAACCATATTTACAATTAAACAATTTTCTCTCCTAAAATGAGTTTTTTTTTTTCATATAGTATATCCTCTATCAAATATCTTTTTATTTACGAATATTTAATGGTGACCCTTTGAATATGATATAATTAAACACGGCTACTTTTTATGTTGATTGGTTGTTTTACGTTGAAAATTTTGGACTAGAAAATTTGTGGGAAGGACTTGTGTTAAGAAGATTGTGAGGATGAAGATTCATAAGCTAAATATGTTTCAGCATCCGTGAGTCTATTAAATAATATTAGTTATACATATAGGAACAAAAGATTAATTACTAAAAAAGTTAAAAATTAAAAAAAAAAATCTCGGTGACAATTGAATTAAAAGCTCAAATTCACAATTTTTCAATTCAGATATAAATTAAATTTTTTTGGATTTCTTGTTTTTATTTACATGCTAGATTAGAAGAAAAAAAAAAACTAAAGATTATTGTTTATTGCGTTCTTAAATTTTAGTTACACTTTTTCCTCCAATTAATCAAATCTAAATTGTGTTTCCTGTTGGGATAGTTTTAATATTATAAAATGACTTTTGATCAACGATATTTTTTTTTTGTACTATTTTAATATTATTACCTACAATGAGATGGTATTCTTATTGATATTTCATAAGTAGACCTACAACAAAAAATATAATTAATTAATCAAATTTGATCTTTTGTGACATTATGACAATTTAAAACTCGTGACCATTCAAAATAGAATTACTTTGTCACTTTTTTTGTCAAATTCCATGCCAATAATTGCATTGAGAATACAATTTCTTTTACATCAGGTAGATGCCTAAATATGTCTATCATTTCTAACCTAAGTGTGGATTGAAATAAAGAATAAAAAGGAAGGGCTGAAGAAGATAAATTTGTGTACTTTGAAACCTTTTTTCTTATTCATTTTGGTTTAGGAATCACGGGAATTGAAAACCATGTGATTAGGAAACAAATGCAGCCAAGGTTCCAAATGAAGAAGAAATGTTTAGTTACAAACTAGTGTTAGGTCATCCTCCTACATTGTATTGTTCAACATGTGACATGTCATTGTCAACTATGCTTGTCACCATTGTCTTTCAACATTTATAACAACAATTAGCACCAAAATGTAGTGGTTAGGTGGAAGACAATTAATTGTGAGCCACAATCAGTGATACAAAACTACAAATAAGTTGGTCATATTTCACTTGATGCTCCTAAGAATCATCTATTTGAAGATTTGGATAGGGTTTATGATTGGAAATCTTGACATTGTTTACCCACCATTATCACTATCTCACTTCACTTTTTTAATTTAATTTTGTTGGGCCATTAAGGATCAAGTGACTCACGTGTAGTCTCTGACCAAGATGATGATGTTATTGTGGTCCATCGTGGCTAGATAATTTTGGATAATTATTGCCAAGACTTGGCTACTTTCATTGTAAAACTTTGCTTCTAATCAGTTGTTGTTGATTTCGTAGGATCAAATGCACTTAAAACAGGAGCATAATAATGCATGAAAATGTTGTCTTCTATAATTTTGGAGAAGTGTACACTTAAATTTTGAAAAAAGATACACTTAAATTTTGTAACACGTTCATATATAATTCCGATGACTTACTCCCTTGCACAAAGTGTAAGTTTTTTTTTTTTTTTTTTTTCCTAAAGTTCTATGTTTTCAACCAGTAGAAATTGAGGTCCATGAATTTTTTTTGGTTTTGCAACATCTCTATCATATTGGAGTATTGCATTTAATTCCTAAATGATGAGATTCATTTTAATGAAGTGAGCAGTTGGAATCAGTAATTAAATGGTTAATATTTAATATTTCATAATTTATTGTCTATTGTAGACTTTGAATCACAGACTTAACTATTAAATTTGTATTTTAATGAATAACCATAACTACCCACTTCTCCTTCAATAAATTCCACTTCAAAAGACAATGCAATCTGTTCAATTTGACAGAAATAATATCCACTCATTTGGCAAAAATTGGACATTTCAGTGTTCCACAAAAGAGCAATGCTACTGGCACTCTTTGTAACATACTTATCAATATATTATTGTTATTATTATTATTATCATCGTATGAAAAATTAATTTCATTAATAATCCCTTTCTCAAGTATTGATTTTAAACACAAACAATTTTTCTACGGAAAAATCAACGGCAAACATAACCGGTATCCACTCCCTTGAAAAACAACACCCTTCTAACCCTGAAAAAACGTTACATTCGCATAGAAATTAACTCTATTTTCCCCTACAGCATTTTAAATAGATATTCATTCCTTCGGATAGGCTACACAAGTTTGTTAGGACTTAAAATCACTAGTTCAAAGGTCCAAATTGTTTAAAAAGTCTGCTTGGTACATCCATTAGGAAATGCAGTGGGCAATAATTAAAATTTAGCAATTGGCAATACATAAGATATAAAATTTGTACCATAGTATATAAATGCAGCTACCTAAAATGTCTCTTCTTGCAAATGAAGTATATAAATTCATCAGACCTGTCTGACTCTTGTATAACAGTCACCTAAAATGTCAAGTGCTGGAACATGTCAGTATCGCAATCTCAACAAAAATTCTCTCACTGTTTCCCCGGACAAAGTATCAGGCCCCGGCAAAGATTGGTGTTGTTTTTTTTTTAAGAGACAATGGCAGTAGGAGAAAAGAGAATAAAATGATGAAGAAGATAAAATGAAACAAGAGAATAAGAGAGGCTGTTAAATCGTATATTTATTATTTGAATGCAATTTAAATTTTAAATACATTCAGAAAATAACTAAGAGATCATATTTCATAATTTTAGCCACCACTACTAATAACATGAAAAAAAA